>ENA-ORSJ01000086-ORSJ01000086.1-human-gut-metagenome-genome-assembly--contig:-NODE-86-length-101243-cov-4.828656_pt1 | contig 101243 bp, 72 predicted proteins | sample MGYA00242191_ERZ509158 | MGnify/ENA primary metagenome ERZ509158 (study PRJEB26280, sample SAMEA2338623) | human gut metagenome | biome: human gut; feature: human-associated habitat; material: faeces...
AAAACTGAGTATATTATTATTAATATTAAGTTTTAAACCTGTCTTTTCTCAAGTTTCCACAATTACATACGAGCTTACAGCAAGAAATTTGTCATTAGAAGCAGTCAATTCATATCCCCAAAAGCTTATTAGTTATCAAAAAAATGACACGTTGTATCGAATTGTTGTAAGTACTTTTGGTGCATGGGAAGATACAATAAAACGCAAAATAGTTATCAATGATAGATATATTAGAGATAAAAATTATCCTACAAATATCAAAAAATATCTCGAACCAACATTATTAACAAATTATAATCATCCTGAAATACAAAACATTGCAGACTCTATCATTAATCTAAAAGACTCTCTAACTATCGAAATAATAAAACATGCTTTGAAATATTCTTCAGGAAGAATAGAATTTGATAATGAACTAGCACAAGAATTAGACAAAGGTACTTGTACTACCTTAAGCGTTAACACGATATTAGAGAGAGGCAAAGGCACTTGCAGTGAATATTCAAATTTGTTCATCGCTTTAATGCGTAAAATTGGAATTCCTTGTCGTATGGCAGTAGGTATGGTTTATATGCCCGAGAAGAATTTTCAAGGTAGTCATGCATGGGCAGAATGTTATATTGATAACTATGGTTGGATAGCTGTAGATCCACAAAACGGCTTTATGTGGTTTCCTCCAGTTGTAATTAAATTATTTCATGGTAAAGATTTTATTGATTGCAATATAAAAACTTTACCTGATATGTATCCTGTAAATATAAAAATCTTGGAATACTAACATAAATCCTGTTTGTAGAATTAAACATGCGCATATTTAATTTTACCAACAGGTTATCTTTATATACCTGACACATGCATTCGGTGCATCAAAAACCTAAACTTACCAACTATGAATGATTTGAGAACCCACTTATCAAGACTCTACAGCATATTTTTTCTCTCGCTTTATCTTCTCGGATTTTCAAACACACTCAATGCCCAAAACACAGCTCATCTCGACAACATTGTAGACGTCACCCAATGGATCAACGTTCATTTCGACAAGGGCAAGCTTCCCCCCTTTGCATTCCGATACAATAACATCAACTCTCAAAACTTTATCACTCACTGGAAATATAACTGTGAAGAACTCTCTACCTCCACTCCAAAAACCATCCAAAAGTTGATCACGTATCAAGACCCAATTTCAGGACTCAAAATCGAATGTACTGTTACTGGTTTCAAAGAATTCAATGCTGTGGAATGGGTTATACGACTAACAAACACTTCTAAGACAAACACTCCGATTATGGATGAATTCAAGGTTTTGAATCAAACATATGAAAGTCGTAAAAAAGGAGCATTCACTTTGTTGCATGCACGAGGCAGCTGTGGTTCAAAAGCGGATTTTATGGTTTCTATTGATACGCTAACATCCTCTCCTTTACATATGGCACCTCAAGGTGGACGCTCCTCCGACAATACGGCACTGCCGTTTTTCAATCTAATGGCACCTGGACAACAAAGTGGAGTACTGGTCGCTGTAGGTTGGACTGGAGGCTGGCAGGCAGACCTGGTTGTCTCGAGCAACGAGACAGTCTCTCTGCATTCAGGTATGGAACGCTTCCGACTTTATCTCCAACCTGGTGAAACAATCCGTACTCCGATGATCTGCTTGATGTTCTGGGAAGGGAATCACTTCATGCAAGGACAGAATAAATTCCGTCGCTTCCAACAAGCTTACCACAGCCGACACATTGACGGAAAACCGGTACGCTACCCCTATGCCAGCGGATTCCCTGCCTACGGCCCCAAACCCTGTACCGAAGGCGGTTGCCTGACCGAGGAAATAGATATCGCCCTGATGAGACGTTACAAACAGTTCGACATCCTGCCTGAATGCTTCTGGCTGGATGCTGGCTGGTATACCGACAGTGGAGCGCCTGTTTACGACTGGTGCGACTGTGTAGGAAGTTGGACTCCCGACTCCACGCGCTATCCCCGCGGATTGAAGCCGGTTGCCGAGGAGGCCCACCGCCTAGGTGCAAAATTCCTGCTGTGGTTTGAACCCGAACGGGTCAGCCGGGGATCGTGGCTGGCCGTACAACACCCCGAATGGCTGCTTCACTCCCCGATCCGCAACTCGGCACTGCTCGATCTGGGCAACCCCGAAGCCCTCCACTGGTTACAAAATCATGTAGGCGACATGATCGAAGAGGTGGGTATCGACATCTATCGACAAGACTTTAACCATCCTGGCAAACCGTTCTGGGAAGCCAACGAAGAACCTGACCGAATCGGCATGATGGAAATCCGTCATATTGAAGGGCTGTATGCATTTTGGGACTATCTGTTGGATCGATTCCCTAATTTGTTGATAGACAACTGTGCGGCAGGTGGACGACGAATTGACCTGGAAATGATGTCGCGCAGCGTCCCTCTCTGGCGGACCGATTACCAATACGACGAACCCACTGGCAAGCAGGGTCATTTCTACGGACTAAGTTTCTTCTTAGCACAACATGGCTCAGGAATTTCAGATACAGACAATTACTCGGTCCGGTCAAATATGGGTGCATGTCAAGTCTCTAACTTCGATATTACCACGAACAGACTCAGTTTACCCGACATTCAACAAGCCATTGCTACATTCAAAAAATATCGTCATTATTATCTCGAAGATTATTACCCATTAACCGGCATTATTGACGCTTTTTCCGACAAAATCTGGATAGCATACCAAATGCATTGTCCTTCGGATAATTCAGGTATTGTGATGGCTTTTCGCCGTCCTGAATCCAATGTGGACCGCATCAAAGTATATCTGCAAGGTATCGATCCTGGGAAAATCTATAATCTGTATAATGACAACACTAAACACACTCAATGTATTTCCGGTCGTCAACTTGCCGAAGGTTTTTATCTGAACATTCCACAAGCCCGGGGTTCTTTGCTGTTGCATTATCAATGCATTGAATGAATTTATTACTAAACTAAAGATTTAGCAAAAGTCACCGTCCTCTTCACGCACGTAACACAGATACATCTCCCGCTTAGCTGTATTAATTTCCGGCGGCAACGATTCAGACGAAAGCCCACCGAGGCAAAGACGACACCCGAAGCCCCCACGGTCGGGGTATCAGTGCTGGTGATCAGCGCAGCCAGCAACGCCACCCCGTAGAGCGAAGCTGCTACCACCAAGGGGTGATCGGAACGAAACTGCCACACCACGTACACCGACAAACAGTTACCCAACAGATGAAACAGGTTAGCATGAAAAAACATATACACTACATAGCACCATAGGGGTCCTCCATTCACGGCCCCCACCCGATCCGGCGATACGGGTAGTAGGTAAAAAACCAACAGCAAGGCTATGAGCGGGATTCTGAACTGTTGCATTGTTTACGGCATTTTCGGATGTGATGCATGATCACAATGGCGCTACATGGTGTCATGTAAAAGGAGGGAGCTGGCTGCTCAACCACCATCTGCACTACTTCTGCTAATGGTAATTGTCGATAAGAAGGACGTTCTCTGAGTTGGCGCACACGCCGATATATCTCACGGAACATAATTCGCTTGTTGCGTATCATACCATCCAGCCTGTTCCCTTGATCCATGCTTGATATGACACGCATAGCTCGCTCCGGAGAGACCCAAAATCTCGATGATGGGGAGTTCACTACTCGATACATAACTTCTCTTAATTGGATGGGACCGGAGCTCTGTGCAATCTGACGACGATAGGCGTTCAATAAGTCACGATCACGTTCGGAACGATATTCGAAAATCCTGCGTATCGGCATGTAAAACAACTTGATACACAAAATTACCAATACTGAAGAGAACAAAGATTACGGACCACATGATTTGTATTCACTCTATATTATCCTTAATTCGAAAAAAACTCCATATTTAACTATTGATACGTGTTGTGATTTGCTGTAAAAATTCTATCTTTGATTGATAGGGATATAAAATACACATATGCGTGTGTATGTCTATTTTGCGGTCATTTGTCATTCAAAACCAAACAAATTTCGAACTCTCACCGAGGGGCATCATATGATTTTCATATTGTTCATTTTATTAACCAAAAGTAAAAAACTTAATTTTAATTAATAATGAAATCTATTTTGTTTAAAGCAGCTAAAATTTTCACACTATTCCTTATTTTCTACAACTTTCCGTGTAAAACAGAAGCACAAGAGTTTTACACATTTAAGTCGCCTGATGGCCGTTTAAGTGCGGAAATCACATTAGGCAATGACATACGCTTTTCACTCAAACATGATAACACCCAAATTCTTGCACCTTCTGTAATTGGTATGAAATTGAGTGACGGCCAGATATTAGGCAAAAATCCTAAATTACAAAAAATTTTCACCTCCAATTGTGATGAGACGGTTCCTGCCATTTTCTATAAAAAGAGTGAAATAAAAGATCAGTTTCATGAAGTCCATTTTCAGTTTCGTAATAGTTACGGATTGACTTTTCGTCTGTATAATGACGGGTTTGCATATCGTTTTACCACTAATATAAAGGACAGTATCATTGTGCATAACGAGATTGCGCAATACCAATTTTCCCAAAACTATCCTGTATGGGTTTCTTATGTCAAGGATTCTGAACACAAAAGCATTGAGCAGCAATTTTTCAGCTCATTCGAAAATCAATATACTCATGATAAACTTTCCAATATTGACAGTACCCGATTAATCTTCCTCCCCTGTTTAGTCGAATTGAATAACGGCAAGAAACTGTGCATCACTGAGTCTGATCTAGAGAATTATCCGGGTATGTTTTTAAAGCGAACTCAAAGCACATCCATGCAATCTTTTTTTGCTCCTTTTCCCAAAACCACTCAATATGACACCCGGCATATACTAGTACAGGATAGGGAAAACTATATCGCTAAAACATCCGGAACTCGCTCTTTCCCATGGCGGATCTTCATTGTAACCGACAATGACAAGGACCTAACCAATAACGATATGGTGTATCGTTTGGCGTCTCCTTGTCGAATTCAGGATATTTCTTGGATAAAGCCAGGTAAGGCGGCATGGGAATGGTGGAGCCAAATTAATCTTTCAGGGGTTGATTTCCGCGCGGGGAAAAATAATGACACGTACCGTTATTTTATCGATTTTGCTGCAGAAAATGGTATCGAATATGTAGTTATAGACGGTGGATGGTACGATCAGGAAAAAGGTGATATTTTCAAATCTATTCCTGAAATTGATATTCCCGATTTGGTTAATTACGGAAAAAGTAAAGGAGTCGATATTATTCTGTGGGTTGGTTACTCACCTTTCGAACGCAATTTGGGGAAAGCTATTCAGTACTATGCCGATATGGGTGTGCGCGGTTTTAAAGTGGATTTTATGGATCGGGACGATCAGCAAACTATCAACTTTTTATATAAGGCCGCAGCATTATGTGCAGAACATCATATGTTACTGGATTACCATGGAACGTGTAAACCTGCCGGTATTCAACGAACCTATCCAAATGTCATGAATTTTGAAGGTGTCAATGGGCTAGAACAAGTTAAATGGATGCCTGGGTCATCTCTCGATCAGGTAGTGTATGATGTAACTATACCATTTATCCGTATGGTCGCCGGTCCGATGGACTATACACCTGGAGCTATGCGTAATGCGACAAGACAATGTTATATGCCGATATATTGGGATCCTATGAGCCAAGGGACACGTTGTAGGCAATTAGCTGCATACGTAATTTTTGAGGCCCCTCTAAACATGCTGTGCGACAGTCCAACATCTTATAACGCAGAGCAGGAATGTCTGCATTTTATAGCCAAGATACCTACGATTTGGAATGAAACCGTTGCATTGCAAGGGAAAGTAGGTGAATATGTGGCGATTGCCAGACGTTCTGGTTCCGAATGGTATCTTGGTGCAATGACCGATTGGAGCGCTCGTACACTGATACTAAATTTATCTTTTTTACCTGAAGGCAACTGGAAAGCAGAAATTTTTAAAGACGGCATTAATGCTGATAGAACTGCATGTGATTACAGCAAGGAGATTATCGATATCCCTTCTAATCGCAATATACAAGTAACCATGGCACCAGGGGGCGGATTTGCCATGAGAATTTATCGTTCTAATTAGATAGTACTCGAATTTATTTTAACAAAAGTTTGAATTTCTTACTTGTATAATATTAGTAAAAGCTCTATTTTAGCATTAAAATTACGCATAATTATTCGTATTAAGATTGATTATCATTCTAACAATGAGTCTATTATATAAGATAGTCTGGAAACTGTCAGGAGTATTTATACTGTTTTCTGGAGTCTTAGGTGTAAAAGCGAGTGACACATTGAAGGGTAATATTATCCCTCAATATAATTCAATCATAATTTCTGCGAGCACTTCCCAAAATTGTTATCAAGGTGAAGTTTTATCAATTATTTCTACGCTTCAGGCTGCATATTTGGTAGATATACAAAACAATATACGACTGCTTAACGGCAACTCTGTACATCCTACTATCTATTTGTTCGCAAACGTAGGGTTGTCTAAACCATGTTTGGGCAAGTTATTATGCCAGACAGGCTATTTAATGTACTTCAATCATGACGGAGACTATCTGCGTTTTAAATCACTATTGATTTAACTGATATTTTCCGAGCATTTTTTCATTGACAGTCCCTTCCTTCAAATGCTAGTCAAAGTGAGTACTTGTTAGATGTGCTGTTTATTGACTTGCATAACTTCTTGCATTGAAGCAAATTGTATTTATTTGCAAAGTGTGGGTTATTTATTTTAATTTTTAATGAATTTATATCATGACACTTTGGAATATCATCCATGAAACATTGATAATGATGGGATTTACTTTTGGGGTGGGTATTGCGTTTGCGTATTTATTGAAATTGTTGACACTGTTTTTCAACTATACCAATAAAGAAGAAATTTCCGCAACCATTTGGCATTTCCGCATCAAAGCTCGAGCATACCGTATGGCCATGAGTCATGCATATTCTACAAATTGGGATAAAAAACTAGTTAATACAATTACTACAGATCCTAAAGAGCGTGAAGCATATATTCGCTCAATGGATAATTTGATTGAGTTTCACTGTGGTAACCGTAATCTTCCCAAACAGAACCAACAAAAGGATTAATCGTACAATAGACATTTGATATCATGGAAAAATATGATCTAAATAATATATTTCAAGGTATTTCTACATTACTTGATTCCGATACGGCTATTATGTCTGCCCGTATTGTGCTGATGTTGCTCGGGATTTTGTTGGTTTATCTGGGACGCAAAGGAATACTAGAACCACTAGTGATGATCCCTATGGGATTGGGAATGGCTGCAGTCAACGCTGGGGTCTTGCTTTTCCCTGGAGGTGTTCATGGAAACCTTTTTCTTGATCCTATGGTAACAGATACCGATGAATTGATGAATATTCTCCAAATTGATTTTCTGCAGCCGATATACACATTCACTTTCAGTAACGGCTTGATTGCCTGTTTGATTTTTATGGGTATAGGTACAATGCTGGATATTAATTTTTTGTTGGCAAAACCTTTGCAAAGTATGTTTTTGGCACTTTGTGCTGAATTAGGAACTTTTGCAATCGTTCCGATTGCCTATGCAATGGGGCTGAATGCCAATGACAGCGCGTCAATTGCTATGGTTGGTGGAGCTGATGGCCCTATGGTGCTGTTTACCTCGCTTAATCTGTCGAAAGAAATCTTCGTGCCGATTACCGTTGTTGCGTATCTTTATTTAGGACTGACTTACGGAGGTTATCCCTATTTGGTGCGTGCTCTAGTCCCACAGCGATTACGAGCCATCAAAATGAAAGCACCCAAAAAAACTCTGAAGCAGTATAGTCCTGCAACAAAAATCACTTTTGCGGTGTTAATGTGTGTGATATTGTGCTTGTTATTCCCGGTAGCTGCACCTCTGTTTTTTTCACTTTTCATTGGCGTTATTATTAAAGAATCGGGTTTGAAACATGTTTGTGATTTTATCAGCGGTCCAATGCTGTATGGTTCGACTTTTTTCTTGGGGATATTATTGGGAATCTTGTGTGATGCACATACACTGCTTGATCCGACTGTATTAAAACTGTTAGTATTGGGTATTTTGGCCCTGTTAATATCTGGTATTGGCGGTATTTTAGGTGGTTATATCATGTATTTCATTAAGCGAGGTGATTTCAATCCAGTGATAGGTATTGCAGCTGTTAGCTGCGTACCGACTACGGCAAAAGTCGCTCAGAAGATCGTTTCTCATGACAATCCTTCATCTTTTATATTGGCAGACGCGTTAGGCGCAAATATTACTGGTGTGATTACTTCAGCGATCATTGCGGCAATTTACGTGACGGTATTCCCAATGCTTTAGATCCTGATTGAGAGTTCTATCTAAATATATGAGCCATTGCAATATATGTAACGAACAAAGAGCTAATATAAGGCTCTTTGTTCGTTTTTGAAGTTTTTAACATGGAAAATTTTGAATAGTAGAAAATTAGCCAACTAATTCGCAATAATGTGATTGAATTAGTTACCCGTTGGCGGAATTAAATTAACGCATATTTAATTCTACCAATGGGTTTCTCATTTTTATAGTTAATATATTGCAGAATTGTAAGTGCGCTAATCTTCTCTATAATTCGGGTAAACAATCCATCAGTATCTTTCGCATAATTTCTTATAATCATAAACTGGTCACACAATTGCGAAAATAGAGTTTCAATTCTTTTTCTCGCTTTGGCAAAAGCCGGAAATGTCGGCTTCCACACTTTCTGGTTAGTTCTGTATGGTACTTCCAGTCTGATATTGGCCGTTGCAAACAGATCCAATTGTACTTGAGCACTTATATATCCTCTATCTCCTATGACAGTACAGTTACTATAGTCCTCCTTCACATCCTTCTTGCCTTGGTGAGGTCAAACGAATGGATGACTCCACTTAATCCACAGACCGTGTAGAGCTTATATCCGTAATAATACACTCCTTGTGATGCACAGTATCCGATTGAGGGTGCTTTCTCAAAATTTTTCTTCACCATACCGCAACGCTTGGAACGGGAAAATCGACAGACCTCTATTGGGTTTGAGTCAATACTGAAATAGTCTTCACCTCCATCTATCTCCTTCACAATCCTCTCCCTGACCGCATTGCACAGAGATGAGGTTATCTTACGTCTGTCATTATATTGTCTGCGGGAGATAAGATTGGGTATTTCTTTTCTATATGCCTGCAATTTGGCATACAGCAAGGATTCACTGTCAATGCCTATTGATTCTGAAGTCATATTCAACGAGATTACTTCTAGATCGGAAAAGCGTGGAACGACACCTCTTCTAGGAAAATTACCTGATTCATTCACCAAATTACCTGCCACTTGCTTGCATATGTTCAGAAATTTTGCGAATATTACATATAGGTTGTGCATACGATATTTGTCTATTAAAAGTTTTATTACATTTAATTTGCTAAATATCAATAATATACACAACTTTTATTCGTAAATCTTTTATCGTTTTAATTCCGCCAACGGGTATTATATAACAAACAAGTTCTGGCGTTCATCTGAAATTGCATTGAATTTGGCTTATAAGTTCATTTTTGATTCCCTCCTGAGGGTAATTTTCATCTAACATATAATAGCCGCACGCACTAATAACTCATTAATCATAGGTTCCCAATTACCATAGACATGGTTTGACATTGCCCGTTTAGAGCCTGTATACAAATATTGGACAGCAGATTCAAATTTACTAACATGATCAGGATATTTGATTTCATCCAGCAGTTGGTTGATAGTTGATAAAAGAATGATTGAACTCATGAACAAGTGTAGGTAAAAACTCTTTGCTGAACAAGAATAACTTTTCTTGATCAGCTTATAAAACCTATGATAGCAAATACCTTTCTCTTTTACCTTTTAATCTGTCTACTCCTCATGATCTCCGCCACCATTACAAAATTTTATGGTTGGTAACGGCACCGATTCAATGTTACAGTCTTCGATGCAGTATAAAGATAATAAGCCTTAAGCTTATGATGCCGGTCTGTTTATAAAAGAAAGTGCTGCATAGGTGAAATGAGTGCAACAGTCCTCCATTTGGTGAAAGCTTCGGTTAAAGCAGTGAAAGGATGCCTAAACAAAACGGGAATGCCATTCTTAAGGTAAATATGCTCACAGCGTACAACGTCAAGAGTACAAATCTTAACCAATTTTTCGACAAATTGGTGGTTTCAGCGGGAAACAATACTACCGTGTTGTACTTCACCTGTATCAAATTGCAGAGTGCATATCTTACAACCAATGATGCGCTTTGTCATGATTTCACTTCTGCAAATTAAACATTACAGCATAAAGTAAGCGGGTGTGTTGTCCACCCGCTCACTTTATTTTCCAATTGGACTAAGCACCTCCTCCCAAAGCCCGGTACAACAGGGCTTGCAAAGCACAATATTCGGTGCTTAGTGCGATCTGTTCCAATTCACACTCCAAATAACGCACATCGGCCGAAAGCACTTCGAGGTATCCAACAAAACTGAGTTTGAACATCTCCGTGGCATTGCTGACCGCCCGGCGATTCACCAGACACTCCTCCTGTTTCAGCTGTTTGTGTTGAGCGGTCAGATCACTGGCGACAATCAGATTGGAGACCTCTTCGTAGGCCTTCAGGGCCGCTTCATGATATGCCGACAGTGCAATGCGTTCCCGGCTTTGGGCTGCCTGCCATACGGATCGTATCTCTGCCCGGTTGAAAATCGGAGCGGTAATGCCCAACCCCAAATCGTAAACCAATGAGGCTGGCGATACAAACCATTTACTCAGATTGAACGCATTGAAGCCCCCGCTTCCACCCAGTATTAACGAAGGATAAAACGCTTTACGTGCAGCTTTCACATCGGCTTTGGCTGCAATCAGCTCCATCTCGGCTTGTCGAATATCGGGTCGCAACTGCAACAGCTGTGCCGGTATTCCGATTTGAGACGGGAAACGCAACTGCTCTATACTATCAAACGAACACCGCGCAACCGGTGCCGGGAAACGCCCCATCAACGTACAGAGGGCACGCTCCTTCTCTTCGGTCAGCTGCTTGGTCTCCAGCAACATCCCCTGCAACTGCAAGACACGGGCCTGAAATTGGTCAACAGCCAACTGCGTCTCTTCGCCCTCTTGCTTCAGTTCAAAGGTCAGATCATGAGAACGACGGGCCTCTGCCAGTGCCAGTTCAAGCACCTCTGCCTGACGATCCAACCCAACCAGTTCGTAATAGAGCATCGCAACCTCCGACACCAACAGCGTACGTGCCAGTCGGGCCGCCTCCATCGAGGAGTACCAACGGGCCGCAGCAGCCCGTTTTTTCTGGGTCAGTTTACCCCACACGTCGGCTTCCCACTGGAAAGCAACCCCCAACTGAAATTCACGATACGGGGCGGGAATGTGACGATCCTTGGCCAGATCGGGTGTATTGGTCGTTTCATTTCCCACTCCATCCATCGTGTAATCGCCAAATCGCTGAACATACCCCTGCACCCCGGCTGACACGGAGGGGAAAAGCTGCGAACGGCTCTGTCGCAGTTGTGCCCGGGCGATCGATACGCGCTCCAGGGCCTGCTGGAACGAGTGGTTATTGGCCAATGCCTCACTGATACAGTGCTGCAACAAGGTGTCGGTGAAGAAGGTCTCCCACGAAAGTTCGGCTATCGAGGTCGAATCAATCGTCGTATCTGTTGCAACCGTGGAGTCATACGACCCCGGTAACTCGACATCGACAGCGGGGCTCAGTTCCACTCTGGAGGCCCGGCAACCGGAGAGCAGCACAACGGCTGCCACTCCAAACATCCAATATTTACGCTTCATAATCTTCCATATCAATAGCCGGACGATTTCGTTTGAGACGAGTCGCCAAGCTTTCAAAAACAACATACAAACCCGGAACGAGGAAAATACCGACCAGGGTTCCGATCAACATACCGCCGGCAGCAGCCGTTCCGATCGAACGGTTACCCAAGGCACCGGCCCCACTGGCCATCATCAACGGAATCAAACCGCAGATAAAGGCAAAGCTGGTCATCAGGATCGGACGCAGACGGCTTCCGGCCCCCTTCATGGCCGCCTCCAGGATCGACATGCCCTGCTTGCGGAATTGGTTGGCCATCTCGATAATCAGGATGGCATTCTTACCCAACAGACCGATCAGCATCACCAGGGCCACCTGTGCATAGATATTGTTGTCGATTCCGGCCAGCTGCAGCACGAAATAGGCTCCGAACACCCCGGCCGGCAACGACAAGATCACCGGGAAGGGCAACAGCAGACTTTCGTACTGTGCCGCCAGCAACAGATAGACGAACAGCAGACAGATTCCGAAAATCAGGATGGTTTGACCGCCGGACTCTTTCTCTTCTCGGGAGACACCCGACCACTCGAGGGCATAACCACGGGGCAGGATTTTGGCAGCCACCTCCTCGACCGCCGCAATGGCTTCACCGGTGCTGACTCCAGGGGCAGCGTCGCCGGTAATCAGCGACGAGGTAAACATATTGTAGCGTGTAATCTGGTTGGGGCCAAAGATTCGCTCCATGGTCAGGAAGTTCGAATAGGGGACCATCTCTCCGTTACGGTTTTTGGCGTAGAGCGAATAGATGTCTTTCGGCTCCATACGATACTCCGGAGAGGCCTGCAGCATCACCTTGTACATCTGACCGAAACGGATAAAGTTCGACGAATAGAAGCTGCCGACATACGACTGCAGCGACTCCAAGGCCTCGTTGACATTAACGCCGAGTTTGGCCGCCTGAGCGAGATCGACCTTAAGCAGGTATTGCGGGAAGTTGGGTTGGAACCCGGAGGTTACCCCCTGCAGGCGGGGATCGTTATTCAGGCTATCGACCAACATATTGGCAACCCGGGCCGTCTCCTGGAACGAAGCGGCCGTACGGTCCTGCAAACGAAGTTCGAATCCGCTGGCATTACCGAAACCAGGTACGGTCGGAGGCAAAAAGTACTGAATCTCCGCATCTTTGATATGCGCCGTACGTTCGGCATAGACTTCGAGCAGTTCGGCAGCCGTTTTATCGCGTTCGTTCCACGGTTTGAGGTTGATCATGCCCATACCGTAGCTGGCATCCTCGGTCTCGGTCATCAGGCTGTAACCGGCCAACGTCGAGATCGTTTCGATCTCATCCATCGGCAACAGAGCGGCCTGAATCTGGTTCAACGCCTTTTCAGAACGCTCCAAGGTTGCTCCCGGAGGGGTATTCACATTGACATAGATCATACCCTGATCCTCATTGGGAATAAATCCGGTCGGCAGGATGGAGCTCATGCCCCAGGTCGCCAGGAAAAACAGAATCAGCGTCGCATAGGTAAAGAACTTGCGTCCGAGATATTTTTTCAAGCCGATGTTGTACCGACGTTCAAAGCGGTCGTATCCCCGGTTGAAGACAATAAAGAAACGCCTCAACAGATTGGGGCGTTTGCTTTTTCCCCGATCGTGTTTCAGCAACAGTGCACACAGTGCCGGAGAGAGCGTCAGCGCATTGATACCGGAGATGACGATTGCAACGGCCAGCGTCAACGAGAACTGTTGATAGAAGATTCCAACCGTACCGGACATGAATCCCACCGGGACAAACACGGCCGACATAACCAGCGTAATGGCCACAATGGCCCCACCGATCTCCTTCATGGCCTCGACCGAAGCCTTGTAGGGGGAGAGCTTATCCCGCTCCATCTTGACATGCACCGCTTCGACCACCACGATGGCGTTATCGACCACAATACCAATGGCCAACACCAGTGCGAACAGCGTCAACATGTTAATCGAGAAGCCGAGCATATCCATAAAGAAGAAGGTTCCGATCAGGGAGACCGGCACCGCAATAGCCGGGATCAGGGTCGATCGGAAGTTCTGCAAGAAGATATAGACCACGATAAACACCAGGATAAAGGCCTCCAACAGGGTTTTCAACACTGAGGAGATTGAGGCGTCGAGGAATCGGGAGACGTCATACGAGATGTTGTAATCCATGCCCGGCAGGAAGCTGTTCTCCTTGATCTCCTCCATCTTGGCCTTGATGTTCTCGATCACCTCCTTGGCATTGGATCCGGGACGCTGTTTGATCATGATCGCCGCCGAAGGTTTTCCATCCGTCATCGAGATCATGTTGTAATCCTCCGAATCGAAATCGATTTCGGCCACATCCTTCAACTTCAGCAACGAACCGTCCGGCAAAGCCTTGAGTACAATCTCGCCATACTCTTCCGGCGTGCTGAACTTACCGGTATATTGCAGCGTGTACTGCAACTGTTGAGGCAACTTGTCCGAGCTGATACCGGTTTTACCGGGCGCCGCCTCGATATTTTGGCTGCGGATGGCTTCGGTCACATCCTGCGGAGACATGTTGTACACCGCCAGGCGGTTGGGGTTCAACCAGACACGCATCGCATAGTCCCGGCTTCCCATAATCTCGACAAAACCCACGCCATCGATACGCTTCAGCTCACGAAGAATATTGATATCCGTAAAGTTGTAAACAAAATTTTCGGTATGGGTCGTATCCGAACTGAGGATATTCAGATACATCAGCATGCTGTTGACCTCCTTTTCGGTGATCACACCGGCCCGAATCACCTCTTCGGGCAACTCGTCCAAAACGGTCGTTACACGGTTTTGGACATTCACAGCCGCCACATCCGGATCGGTTCCGACTTTGAAGTAGATCGTCGTCAACGACATACCGTCATTGGTACACACCGTGGTCATGTAGGTCATGCCCGGAACGCCATTGATGGCACGCTCCAGCGGAGTAGCCACCGTTTTGGACATCACATCGGCACTGGCACCGGTATAGCGTGCCGTCACCGTCACGGAAGGAGGCACAATATCCGGAAATTGGGTGATCGGCAAGGTACTGATGGCCAGTGCTCCCAAACAGATGAACAGCACCGAAATCACCCCGGAAAGAATCGGTCGTTTTATAAAAAGTTTGAACATAAGCTATCTACTTGTTGGCGATGAAACTATTGCTCCTGTTGATGTTTGGCCTCGATTTCACGACGGATCGTCTCGAAATCGAGCTTTTCAGGGGTAATGGTCATGCCGTCTTTCAACAGCTGCACACCCTCAAATACAATGGTTGTTCCAGGCGCAAAGTCCTGCGTAACATAAAAGTCTCCGTAACGCTCCAACGGTTCGAAACTCTTCACCTTGACCTTGCCGGTTGAATCCACCACATAGACATAGGTAAAATCCTGAATCTCGAAGGTGGACTGCTGCGGAACCAGATAGACACTGTCCAGATTATTTTTCATCTGCACCTTGCCGCTAACGCCATGTTTGAGCAGCATCTCCGGATTCGGGAAGCGCACACGGAAAGCGATCGATCCGGTTCCCCGTTCGAAATCACCCTCCAGCGTCTCCACCTTCCCCTGATAGGGATAGATCGTCCCGTCCGACAAAACCAACTCCATGCTATCGGTTTCAGGCTGGCGATCGCCACGCAACAATGAACGTTTATAGCGCAGGTATTCGCTCTCGTTGACCTTATAATAGGCAAACACCTCCGACACATCACTGACCGTGGTCAGCAGACTCTGCGGAGTAACCAAACTGCCCACCTTATACGGAATACGGTCAATGTATCCATCGAAAGGGGCCGTGATACGGGTATAGGCGTAATGGGTTTGGGCCAATTTCAATTTGGCTTTGGCCTGCTGCACCTTCATGCGGGCAACCTCCTGTTCGGTATTGGCCCGATCCAGACGCAGCGGAGCAATAATATCTTTCTGGACCATACGTTGAATGCGCTCCACCTCATACTCGGCCATCTGCAACTCCGCTTCGGCCTGTTTCAGGTTGGCTTCGGCCTCTCGCAGCGCCTCGTCAAACTCGGCCGGATCCAACGTAAACATCAACTGTCCTTTATGTACCAACTGCCCTTCATCGACATAGATCTCGTCCACAAAGCCAGATACTTTGGGCTGCACCTCCACAAACTGAACCGCCTGAATATCGGCCACATACGATTGATGCACCTCAACCGACGTAGGGGTAAGCTCCACCACCGGCGTACGATCGCCACCTTTCCCTTTTTTCTCCTGGCGACCGCCGCATCCGACACTGAGCAGACCGACCGCCAAAAGCATTGCTGATTTACCTCTTAACTTCATTGTAAATAATTATGATTAGTAGATTGATTACAAGACAATACCATACGACACAACTAAAGCAGGCATCTCTTCCTGGAAAGAGGTGCCTGCTTTAATTATACAGTGTCGTTAAATCAAATAGAGACAGTAAAAATCGTGGGGAGATACCCCCGTGATCGCGGATTCAGCAAGAACAGGGTAAAAGCACGAGACCGAATCTTCATCGGTCACCTCGTAACGGATCTCGCTTCGACCCAAGAATACTTTTGCAAAAGACCTCTCCGAACCCAGACGTTTGGCTATATAGTTTTCGTGATCAACCTCCTGGGTTGGATCTTCATCGGGTAGCTGTTGCGTGTATTCGCAACGGACCGCCATCTCCTCCATCAGAGCCTGACAGATCTCGCCACAAAAATCAAATTGGAAAACCAGTAATAGCAGTAAACAGAAAAACTTCCTCATGCTCTTGTCCGAAAACAAAAGTATTTTGCAAAATCTATTTGCTTACAAATATAATCAAGGTTCCCTGGGGATGCAAATCCAGCAGACGTTTTTATCGCCTTCAATTTTTCAAGGCGGGGATACTCTGAGCCTCAAAAGTCCACATTTATCACCACATCGAGAGCAAATCTGGTTTGTCTCTGAATCAGATACACTATCTTTGCCGTTGTCTACCAACGATCACACGCTATGAACTGGATCATCTTAATTATAGCCGGGCTGTTTGAATCCGGATTTGCATTTTGTCTGGGCAAAATGAAGGGGCTGCATGGAACGGGATACTACCTGTGGGGATGTGGTTTTCTGGTCTGCCTAACGCTCAGCATGTTGCTCTTGACCAAAGCCACGCAAACCCTACCTATCAGCACGGCCTATCCGGTTTGGACCGGGATCGGAGCCGTTGGGACCGTGATCTTGGGGATCCTTTTTTTCCACGAACCGGTCTCCTTTGCGCGTATTTTTTTCATTACGACGCTGATTGCCTCTATCGTAGGGTTAAAAATGGTTTAACACCCTGCAACTGCATGCAGCACATATATCTCTGCGCCGATGCCAATTGCTCTTTTATTGATTTACCGCTTTCATTGGATAAAAAACAGATACTCTTCGCCGACTCCAAAATTAGCCCCATCACCGGCAACAAAGGCAACAAAACAGAACCTTCCACCTCCGGCCTCACAACACACCCCGGCTACCCGCCTCTCCTCCACTCCGGTCCCATCTTCTCCTCCACCCACTCCAGCTAACCCTGGCGCATTACTTTAGCCACTCTCGTTACGCTTTTCCCGTTCAGAGGAACCGCACGCACAAAAAACACGCCCGCACGTATAAACACCCGCTGTACACCCACTGCACAATCACCACAAAAACACCCTCACAAACACCCCTTAATCCTCCGCACAGTCCATTGGAGGACGATTTTTTTATGTCCTGTTCTCCCCCCTACTGTTTTGGGAGCCTCGTTTGGACGGATTAGCCCCCCCAAAAAAACTCCCCCCTCTCTTCACAACACCCCTTTTCAACAGCTCTCGGCACCCGATTTTGGGCCATTTGACAAAAAATTTAAAAATATCCCTGAAAAAATCACGCAAGATGGCTCTTTACATTTGACTTTTCCTATATTTGCAAAGTAACCTTATCTAGAGACGAAAATCTATGTGTGGAATTGTCGGGATGTTTGATATCTCATCCGATGCGGAGAGTTTCAGACCCCAAGTTTTGAAAATGGCCCGGAAGATCCGCCACCGTGGCCCCGACTGGTCGGGTATCTATTGCGGAGACAAAACCATTCTCGCCCATGAACGACTTTCGATCGTTGACCCTGAATCGGGCGGACAACCCCTCAAAAGCAAAGACAGCAAACTGATTCTGGCTGTCAACGGTGAAATCTACAATCATCGGGAATTACGCAAACAACTCGCCGGCGAATATGAATTTCTGACCGGTTCCGACTGCGAAGTGATCCTCGCACTCTATCGCAAAAAAGGCATCAATTTTCTGGAAGATCTCAACGGCATTTTTGCCTTCGCCCTCTACGACAGCGAGAAAGATCTCTATCTGATTGCCCGTGACCACATGGGAATCATTCCGCTATATATGGGTTGGGATGACCAGAACCACTTTTACGTTGCATCGGAGCTGAAGGCTCTCGAAGGGGTTTGCAATGTGATTGACACCTTCCTGCCGGGACACTATCTCTGCAGCACCGATAAAAAGTTGACCCGCTGGTACACACGCGACTGGATGCAGTACGATGCGGTCAAAGACAACGGAGCCGATATTGCACAGCTGCGCCAGGGACTTGAGGATGCCGTTCGTCGTCAATTGATGTCGGATGTACCTTACGGCGTGTTGTTGTCCGGCGGTCTCGACTCGTCCATCATCTCGGCCATCGCCAAAAAATATGCCGCCAAACGTATCGAGACCGATGGTCGGAGCGATGCCTGGTGGCCGCAACTGCACTCTTTTGCCGTGGGGTTGAAGGGTGCGCCCGATTTGGCAGCTGCCCGCAAGGTGGCCGAACACATCGGTACCGTACACCACGAAATCCACTATACAATCCAGGAGGGTCTGGATGCGTTGCGTGACGTCATCTACTTTTTGGAGACCTACGACGTTACGACCGTACGGGCCTCAACCCCGATGTATCTGTTGGCACGTGTGATCAAATCGATGGGTATCAAGATGGTTCTATCGGGTGAAGGGGCTGACGAACTCTTCGGAGGCTACCTCTATTTCCACAAGGCGCCCAACGCAAAAGCCTTTCACGAGGAGACCGTCCGCAAGCTGAGCAAGCTGCACCTGTATGACTGTCTGCGTGCCAACAAGGCTCTGGCGGCTTGGGGTGTAGAGGGACGTGTGCCCTTCCTCGACAAGGAGTTTATGGACATCGCCATGCGGATCAATCCGGAGGCCAAAATGGCCAAAGATGGACGTATGGAGAAATGGATTGTCCGCAAGGCGTTCGAGGATCTGTTGCCGGAGAGCGTTGTATGGCGTCAGAAGGAGCAGTTCTCGGACGGTGTAGGCTACAGCTGGATCGACACCTTGAAGAAGATCACCTCCGAAGCGGTATCCGATGAGCAGATGAGCCATGCGGCAGAGCGTTTCCCGATCAATCCGCCGATGAACAAAGAGGAGTACTACTACCGGTCGATTTTCGAGGAGCATTTCCCGTCACAGTCGGCAGCCCGCACCGTACCCTCCGTACCGTCGGTTGCCTGCAGTACGGCCGAGGCTTTGGCTTGGGATGCCTCGTTCCAGAATTTGAACGATCCATCGGGTCGTGCGGTGAAAAACGTACACCAGCAGAGCCTGTAATTTCATCGATCAAGAGAACACCTCGCGCAAGTAAAGGGCACGGAGACATGGCACAGTGGCCATTCCCCGCTCTGCGCTACCCATAAAAAAGAGAGGGACCGATTCCCAATGCAGGATATCGGTCCCTCTCTTTTTTATTGTATCGTTTTTTACCAGAATCTCATTCTCCCCTGGTCCGATCCGCTATTAATCCGGCCAGCAACGTCAAAAGCCTGCCGTCAGCATCGGAATCTTGCCCCCAGAAAAGAACTCTTCGAGATTACTCCTCAATCTCAATAGGCGGTCTGCGCAACGGATAGACCGGCAAATCCCGACGACTATACTTACTGTAATCGTTACTGTACTGACCGGCTTTCGTCTGATCCAGGATCTCATCGTAGTTGACATCCTTGGCCAAGAATTCGTCGTAATCGAAGGTCTCACGGGCCAATGTTTTGATTCGTTCGACGATCAACTGACGGGAATAGGCATTGAAATAGCGACGGTCGTCAATCATGCAGCTGACCTTTTCCGAACGCCATATTCCTTTCCCATATTGGGCATTTCCACCCTCGTAAACCCCCACTTTCGGGAAACGAGCATCGCCGATCATGTGTTTCCAAAACAGGGTGGTACTGGATGGTGTGATATCCGCCGTAATATTCTTACACATCGGCACACGCCATGTGTGACGAGAGATATACGAGAAGTCGTATACGTTGTCGTTATCATACCAATACTCATCGCCCAAACGTCCGATGCAATGTCCGCCGAACTCATGCAGAAAGACATTGGGCCAACGCTGCACCGAGACACCAATATCCTCACCGATCTGTTCTCGTATATTATCGATATCGCTTACCCACTCGCCGGGTGTCAGTGGGCAAAAGACATACCCTTCACCTGAAGGTGAACTGAAGGTGACACCACCTCCATGATCGTCATTGGCCAAAATGGCTGTACACACCTCTTCGCGCGGCACTCGACCGTTTTTGACATCGGGACAGTAGCTTTGTACGAAGTTCGTCAGGTAACGCTGTCCTTTGAACGCCACCACATACGAGAAGCTGTTTTTGACGCTGATCCCGAAATAGGTATCTTTGTTCTCATTCAGATTATCATCGCTGACCCCTTCGTCATGTGAAACGGCTGGAATAATGTAAACCGTAAAGTAGTCCCGATAGGTTTTGTAGGGCTCCACATCGAACATGAAATCAAGCCCTTCTCGAGCCACCTGTTCGAAATAGCCCCCTTCGAGCATATGTTCCTGAATAAAGCCTTCACCGGTAACGACCAGCACAACCGGATTGGGGACCGTTGCCTGTTGATAGACAATTACATCTCCCGTATTATAGACTTTCAGGTCGGTTTTACTGCCGTTATTGAGGGTGATGGCCTCGTCCCATTTCGAAACATAGATTCCCTCCAAGGTGAGCTCACCGTCAATACCCACCTTGACGTTGATCGAATAGTGGCACCCCGACTCCAAGGTTTTATCCACAGCCAACGGGAACACGTTGTTTCCGTAAACGATCGACAAAAAGGAGGTTGAGGAGCCGACCTGCTGAGGCGGAACAATCACGGACCAACTTCGATCATATCCCTGTGAAGGGGTGGTCAACGGCAGGGGTCGGATGGTTTGGGCAGCACCTGAGGTGGTCACTACCGCAGGCCATTGCGACAGATCGACCTGAATGGAGGTTGGACTCTGCACCTTCAGATCACACGCGACGTCATTGATATGGTCGCTTTGGTACGCCACATTGACCGTAACCATACTCAACAGATGGGACATTTGGATGGTAATGGGCATATCGATTTTATCGGCCAGGGTTCGGGAGACCAAAAAGTCATTGGCCATCATCTGTTGGGTCGTACTCTGATCGATCGACACCGCAAAGGGGATGGCATTGACAGCGGTCACCCCCTCCTGATAGGGATAATAGGCCAACAGACAGCAGGGGGTACCGACACCCCCCGAAGGCCAATAGACGGGCTCGGGAGAGCTCCAGTTCACGCCATCGTAATCGAACCGGCCGTTGAATGTTTTATCCGAAATACTGGGAACATTTCCGCTCTTGGTTGCGAAGAGTCCGATCGCATCACCCGCATCGAATTGATAACCAGCAGTATTTTGCGAGACCTTGGTCTGCATGTTGCCGATGGAGGGGGCCACTTGCAAACGGATCTCTCCTTGGTCGTTTCCGGCATTCCACACCGGATCTTTGCTACATCCGGCCACGCCCCAGGCCACCAATGCTCCGCATATCAACCATCTGTATAGCTTACTCATAGTTCACTCTCTGTTTTTTGTTTAAAAATAACGAACCGCAATTACAGCATATGACTTCGATGTGTACGAGATGCTTTTGGGTGTAAGTTCAATTGTTTCTCTGCTTTCAGCCCGAAATGCAACAATCACATATCCGAGGCCTTGATTACCCATATCCACCAGATTGGAAGAGAAGACATAGGCGGTCTTCTTGAAATCGGGCAGCGGCTGTAGCCACGTCAACACTTGATTGGTCCAATAATTCGTCAACAGATCGGTCCAGACATCCGGTTCAATCTGATTCAAAATCTCCTGCCATTGATCGACCGCCGGGATAAACCAATCTTTACCCAATGTACGACTGAAATTCAAAATCGGCAACTGGTCCCATGTGGTGGTAGGATTGCTCTGTTTCAAACAGAGCTCCATCGTTTGCAGATTGGCCTGTCCATCGGTTCGGTTTGAGGCCGCTTGCCGAACGTTTCCAGCAGCATCGGTGTAAGCCAACGTATTAAACAATCCACCTCCGGTCTTAAAAGAGATGTCACGTTTATCCAGAATGGTCACCATCAAGCCAGGATGTTGCGCGCTCCGGGCCCGTACCACATAGGCAATTGGGTTCTCCGCATTGGGCCATACATCCCCTGCCTGATACTCCCCTTCGGTAACGCCCTGATCCGGAAGATCGATCTTCTGTTCGTCCCATTCCGTGATTGACGTCGGAACCAACGCCATCAATACCGGATCTTTATCCTGACCGATTCGCAACCGGTAGGTATAGCACATTCCCGGCTCAAACTGTGCAGTCACCGCCTTTTCAAACGATTTACCATTCACCTTAAACGAGATAAAAAACTCCTCCGCCGTGACCTCTTGCGGCAAAACCGTCAACTCATAGAGTTGGCTGACACCGGCCACGGTATTCTGAAGCAGACAGGGAGACATCTCCGCTTTTGAATCGGCTACCGACACGGTTCCGTCATTGAGGTTGATCGTTCCCGTATTTTTCAACGATACGGTCAACGCCTCGATGCCGGCCACTGTGGCGTAATCCCCATCAAAAATCACTTGAAACACCAAACGGCTCAAGGCATGTTTCAATTCGAGCTGAATCGGACTATCCGTACTGTTCTTGGTCACTGTGCTACGGCTATAAAGCCAATCATTCTGTTGAGGGGCTCCCGGTTGACTTTGGTCTGCCGCCACCTCCACAGCCACTGCCGCCGGATCCGTAATAGCGGATGTGTAGGGGGCATAGGCAATCAAATCACAAACCGTCCCCTCCGCGTTGTCGGTCCACCGCAGAGCAGGTTGTGAAACCCATCCGTTGTCGGTGTACTGCAATTCAACGTTGTATCCCGTTTGGGTCGGATCGAGCACGCCACCGGGCGAGAGGAGCGAAACACCCAAAGAGGTCCCGTTACACTCCGATACACCCGCCTCAGAGACCAACATGGCCTTGCCAAACTGTATGCGATCACCGTTGCCGGCATCACCGACCTGCTCCTCCTTACTGCATCCCGTCAGTATAAGGAGTCCCGCTACTAAACCATATATTCGTTTCATCTGCATCGTTATTCAAAATCCAAATCGAAAGAACCTCCTTCACCCCATTGCGACACCTGAATGTCGCTGATCTCTACGGGATCCATCTCTTTATCCAACACCAGCGAGATCCCATAACTTTGGTTGGAGACCAACGTGAGATCACGCACCACATACTCCCGTTGCAGGGTCTGTGCCGTGAAACGATTCTTATAGGTGACGATGACATGCAGTTGACCGACCGTTTGTGGAGGTACGGCTACTACGGCGTGCCATTTCGAGATCTGGTCCGCTGTCAGATACCCTTGAATATCGGCAGGGGTACCGGCCGAGGTCAAACTGCCGGTGTGGAAATTCAGGGTTCCTTCCGTTTGCAACCCGCTGAATGTCACCCCCTGAATTTGATAGGCATTTTGCACATCAGCGGTCAGGGTGATCTCAGCGTTGATTCTTGCGGAGAGCAGCGAGGGGACAAAATGGAGAGGTGCTCCAGGCTCCACATCAAAGACAGAGCCGTATAAAATGCAGGAACTCTGATAATTCTGCGGGTCGGTTTGGTCTGTACTCACAGCCATCGGCATTGCCTCGGGGTCGTTGGTAGAGATTTCTCCCCAGGGATAATAGAGATATCCATCTGCAACGGTATGGCTATCCTGCCAATAAACCGACATATACGGTTCCCAGACAGCTGCATCAGTCAGCGCATAGCGGGCATTATTTACCGCATTGGTTGCGAGGTCAGGCATCGGCACCGACGCTCCGTCCGCTGCATGGTTGACCATAAATATCCCCACTGCATCCCCTAACGAGAAATCGCTCCACTCCACTTCGACAGCGACTTCAGAGAGTACTTCGGCCGGTTCCTGAAACAGTTCGACATGTGCTTCATTGCCGGATTGGGATACAGCCAGCAGATAGGCCATCCGTTCCACCTCCGAAACATTGGCATTCGCCGTTACCCGTACCGATCCATTGCCAAAACCCTCCTGCGGTTCGACACTGAACCAATCGTCCGAGGGCACTATGGTCCATTTCCCTTTGCAAATGACGTTGAATTGGGTTGTACCCCCTTCGGCCTTAAAAATATGATTCAACGGCTCCATGGCGATTTCCACGATCTGTTCCTGATCGCCTGAGTTTCCCGATCCGCCGGAGCCTCCGGAACCGTCTGAATCCGAATCACCACCCGAAGAGCAGCCGTACAAAAGTCCTGTACCGGCAATGGTCACACCCAATAGAAGAGATAATATCTTTATGTTTTTCATGAACCGTTCGGATTAAAATTGATGAACAAAATCGATCAAATACTCTTTTCCTGAGGCGAGTGTCACCTCCTCGTTGAATCGATACTCGACCGCTCTGAAACTGGTTTCATCGCCAAAGAAGAAATCCACGCGGCTGTTTGCCGACAAGGTCTGCGGGATCAGCATCACCACAACCTGGGCTGTTGCAGGATCGTAGTAGGCCTCGACATCCTTTTTACTGTTTGCGACGGCAGTAACCTCTCCCGAATTCAGGTCCACTGTGGCGGCCGTGCACACATCATAAAACCAGACATGAACTTTATTCAGATCGAGTTGATCATTGCTCGAGGTCACCTGCAAACGAAAGATCACCTTACTCATCCGATGCCGGAAGGCCAACGACAAAAGGCCATCTTTCTGGCTGGCCCCATCGGTACGCGCCCACAGAAAATCACTATATCGCAACGAATCGAGTGTACGCTGATCGGCAGCCACCCGACACGGCAACTGTTTCAGCTCCGTAACCTCAAAATTTGTCTCGTCATAGGGGTAATATCCGACCGCATCCGCAACAGCGCTGGGATTTTCCCATTGGGCGGCATACCAGGCTTTCCAGCTATTGTCAGCCTGCAAGGCAAAGGGGTGGTTACGCAACCAACTTTGATCCGCCCGACTGAAACCCGCTGAACGGAACGCTTCGGCCGTCATATAGAGGCCAATGTTGTCTCCGACCTCAAAACCTTGGTCCAGTCCGGCTCGAGTCATCACCCGGCTGGTAATTTGCACCTCATTACTTCCATCCGGGTCCACAGCATCCGATTGGTTGCATCCCCACAACACCCCGGAGATCAAAATACCTATCAGTAGTCTCTTCATGGTTAAGATTGCTTACCCAAGCCTACGATCCCCATTCCTGGAAGCTCGGATCATGACTCGACAAATAACACAATAGCAGAGTATTACCTCTACCATTGTACAAATATATAAGTTATTGAACTTTCAATAGTTCCTTAAAAGAATCAGCACATATACTACAACATTCTTAACTATTAACTCTCAGCAGTAGATTTTTGGTCTGTTTCCTGATGAATAATTGCCCGATTTTTACGTCCGTCCACAAAGATGTAGAGCGGGGCGTTGAATCGCACATGCCGGATATGTTCGCTTTCGTACAGGGCCGGTAACGCTTCGAGCTGTGCCACATCGAAACAGCCATCCCCCTGGAAGGGGTTGATCGTGATATACCCCACGCCAAACGAGGTCAAATTCTGGAAGAAGTGAGTTCCCTGGCTCGGCTCGACCCGGAAATTCTCCAACCCACACTCGACAATCACTTTGGCTTCGGAGATATGCGGCCATTTGATCGGTACGCCCAGCCACGGATCGCTCGACCCCCAGCGTCCCGGTCCAATCAACACATAGGAGCGATTCTCGTTGCGCATTTGGGTATTGAGCCGGTTGACCTCTTCGGCCATCTGCTGGGTATGGGAGGCATCGAACCGGTCGGGACGGATATAGATCACATCGCTCACCCCCTCGATCAGCCCGAGACCAAGGGCACTTTCGGCATAAATCAGTGCTCCCTCCGGATTCACCTGATCCCAGTCGAGCGAACTGTTTGAAGGGCTCTCCACGATTGGGCGAATCTGCAGCAGATCGAAAATCTTATCCTCGCCGTAAGGTACATCCATATTGACCGCAAACTCGATTTCGACCGGACAGCGCAACTCCTGCTCGCCATAAGCCAGCATGTCACACAGAATTTCGGCCAGTGGGATCGTATCGTATTTCAGGATCTGAGAGAAGGTGATGATCTTGCGTCCCTCCTCAAAGCTGCTGTCCGAAATCCGCTGGTTCTGCATGTCCCAGGTGGAAGCGACATAACGCAGGTTACGGAAATGGCGGGCTTTATTGATTTCGAAGCACTGGAGGTTCACGGCGTCATCGAGTGAGGTTTTGAACTCCTCGGGCCGGAGGTCCAACGCATACATGATCCGTTGGGTATCCCGCAGGGCAAATTCGGGTGTTGACAGCTGCAACACGTTATGCGGATAGTGGGGCGAAAAGCGGAGGGTTTGTCCCCCCTCCACCACCAGTTTACCCAATCCGAAGGCCATATTGACAATCCCGTCTTCGGGCTTTTCGTCGCCGATCGGATAGTAGTTGAGGGAGCGGGCCACCCCCGAAATGGTGGGGAAAAAGTAGCCGCTATCCTCCGTGCCGCACACATCCTGAATCACCACGGCCATCTTCTCTTCGCTCAACAGGTTGGAGCTGGCCTGGATGTAGGCCCTGCTGGCCGCAAAATAGACCGACGCATAGACACTTTTGATCGCTTTCCCCAACAGGCGGAGCATCTGATCCTCATTTTTGGTTTGGGGGATCATATAGGTCGAATAGATGCCGGCAAAGGGCTGATAGTGCGAATCTTCCAGTTTGGAGCTGGAGCGGACGGCCAACGGCCCGCTCACGGTCCGAATGTAGGCTCTCAAGTCAATGACCAGCGCCTCGGGCAGACGTGAGCTGACAAATTCGGAGAGAATCTCCTCGTCGCTGACATCGGAATTGATGACATACATCAAACCGTTATCACGGATAAACTGATCGAAATAGTCGGTTGCCACCACCACCGTCCGGGGAAGCATCACCTTTACGCCCTCGTATTTATCGTAGAGGTTAAACCGTTGCAACATGCTGTTAATGAAGGCCAGACCACGAGCTTTTCCACCCAGCGACCCCTCTCCGATCCGGGCGAACCAGATGTAACGGTTGTAAGTCTCAGCATCGAAGTGAGCCACCACACCGTGCCCCTGTACGATACGATATTCGACAATCGCCTTGGAGATAAATTCCCGCAGTTCTGCCACGGTCGAGAAGTGGTTTTCGGTAACCGCCTTGAACATTCCGGCCAGACGGAACAGCCCTCGTGCATACATCCATTTCGAGAGGCGGTTTCGAGAGGTATAATACAGGAGGACATCTTCGGGAATCTCCTGTACCAACCGCTGCATATCACGCAAATCACGTGCCCGGCCGATAATTTCGCCGGTTTTCGGATCCCGAAAGACAAAATCCCCAAAGGCAAACTCTTCACTGATGTAGTCGCTCAATTCGATCAGGAGGGTTTTCGAATATTTCACGACAAAACCAACCCCGAGCTCTTGCGCCGTTGCCCGCATGCTCTCCTGGGAGGATTGTAACAGAAACGGCATATGCGGATCGTCATTCCGGATCAGACGGCAAAGATCGATTCCGGCATCGAGCTTTTCACTTTCCGAAGGGTCGTTTTTGTGCAGGACAAAGCCCACATCGGAGATCACCCCCAACAGATTACTTTTGTACCGTTCGTACAGCATGACCGCCTCTTCGTAGTTGGTGGCCAATAAGATTTTCGGGCGTCCCCGTTTCCGCAACATCTGCTGCTGTTCATTGAGGGCCTCTTTGAGGAATTCGGCACTTTGCTGCAAGACCAACCGATAGATTGCCGGCAGATAGGTCGAATAGTAACGGATCGAATCCTCGACCAGCAGAATCGACTGCACCCCCACCCCGAGAATATCGTTATCGGCATTCATCCGATCCTCGATCAGTTTGACGATCGCCAAAATCAGATCGGCATTTCCATGCCAACAAAAAATGTAATCAATGGCGGAACGGTCCTCCTGTTCGATGCGTCGGTATATGTCTTTCGAATAGTTGATCAACAGCACATAGGGCAGGTCGGCATGCAGGGCTTTGAGCTGTTTCGAAAAATGGAACACATCCAAATCTCCGACATTGAACATGCTGATCACCAAATCGAAATCGTTGCGTTGCTTCAACACCTCCATCGCCTCGGCCGCACTGCTCACGCGCGTAAACGAAGGGGGATTACTCAGATTCAACTCCATGTATTCCCGGTTGATCTGCACCTCCAGACGCCCGTCCTCTTCGAGTGTATAGGCATCGTAGCTACTACAAATCAACAAAATACTTCGAATGCGACGGCTCATCAGGTTCCGGTAATCGATCGCACGCAGGGGTTGTGTCCGTGGGGTAATTGTATGTTGTACCATAGTTAAATTTAGGCTCTGTCCCTTCCCGACAGTGTTATTGAGAGTTTATGCGACATGAAATTGCAGCGTAGGACGTGACGGCGTTGCGCAGCACATCTATATAGCTGCTTGGAGCCTATCGCACGTCGCCACCGCACATTTTCATTGTAGTATTTATTATATCAAATCGTCTTATTGAGATAGTAGATCCTTCTGCATTATATTGGCAATGTATATTGCGTTTTTTGGGGGAGAGTATTTTTCAATTCAATACCGTTGAGGCGGCTCCTCTCCTGCTTGGGAATGCCGAGGGTATGCTCGCGCAACGAACAAGCAGGCACCTGCTCGATTCGATGCCGAGACCAGCTCTCTTACAAATGTACAAAAAACCGCCAGGTTCCCAGCTTGTGGGCCGATTTTCTTATTCGCTTTGCCGAGCTTTTCCGACCGGCCGATCCGTTCTTGCCCCAGCGCCTTAGCATCGCCCCCTCATTCAAACCCTACGACAAACCCATAAGCCCCCAATAGGGACTGGACCCACCCTATAACCCTAATCAGACATCCAATCCGCTCCCAAGCTCCACAGTTTCCCAATAAAAGAGCCGATAACGAACCGATAAGGACGGAACCTTTAGTCCCCATAACCAAACGCCCCAAAGCCCAATCACCACCCGACCCACATACGATCCACACAATAAAAAATTGAGCCTTTCCCCAAACAAAAAAAATCAATAAAAGGGAGACCGGCATCATATCTGGTAAGGTACTCAATAAAAAAATAGTTCACCTGCGGGCCACTCTTGTCTGCTTGGACCAGAGGCTCTGCATCACTCGTCGGAGCAGGGAGCAGCCCCGTTTTTTCCAATTCACGATCGGCAAAATCGGACGGAATTTCAGGCAGACAGGCCAATTTTTTTCGTCACTTTTCGGAACAGATACTTGTTAAAACAAGTTGTTTCGGTTAAATTTGTTCTCGCCAAAAACAAACAACCTAATCTAAATTATACATGAGCCAAAACTCTAAACTGGTCGCCAGATCAGTCTTGTTGCCATTTATATTGGTGACCTCTCTTTTCTTCGCCTGGGGTTTCGCCAATGACATCACCAATCCCATGGTGAAGGCCTTCTCCAAAATTTTCCGCATGAGTACCACCGACGGCGCTCTGGTACAATTGGCCTTTTACGGCGGATACTTCGCCATGGCCTTCCCCGCAGCACTCTTCATCCGCAAATACTCCTACAAAACGGGAATCCTGGTAGGACTTGCCCTCTATGCCTGCGGTGCCCTGCTCTTCATCCCCGCCAGCAAGACAGGACTCTATTTCCCATTTTTAATTGCCTATTTTATCCTTACCTGCGGCCTCTCATTCCTCGAGACCAGCTCGAACCCCTATATTTTAAGCATGGGTGATGAGGCCACCGCAACCCGACGGTTGAACCTCTCTCAGGCCTTCAACCCAATCGGATCACTGCTGGGCATGTATTGTGCCATGGAGTTCATCCAGGCCCGCATGAGCCCACTCGATACGGCCGAACGGGCACAACTCTCCGATGCCGAATTCGAAGCCCTCAAAGCCGCCGACCTGAACGTACTGATTACCCCCTATGTCATTGTGGGATTGGTCATCTTAGCCCTCTTTTTCCTGATCTACTTCACCAAGATGCCCAAAAACGGGGATAAAGACCACTCGATGAATCTGGGACAGGTCCTGAAACGGATCTTGGCCATCCCCCGCTATCGGGAAGGGGTGATCGCCCAGTTCTTCTATGTCGGAGCTCAGATCATGTGCTGGACCTTTATTATTCAGTACGGCACCCGGGTCTTCACCCACATGGGTATGGAGGAGCAGGATGCCGAGGTGCTTTCTCAACAGTACAACATTGCCGCCATGGCCATCTTCTGTGTCAGCCGATTCATCTGCACCTCCCTGATGAAATACTTCTCGCCGGGCAAACTATTGATGATCTTCGCCGTAGCCGGAGTGGTCCTGACCGCCGGGGTGATCGGCTTCCAAAACATATACGGCATGTACTGTCTGGTAGGTGTTTCAGCCTGCATGTCCTTGATGTTCCCAACCATATACGGAATTGCCCTGGAGGGGCTCGGTGACGATGCCAAATTCGGCGCAGCAGGTCTGATTATGGCCATTCTGGGCGGATCCATCATGCCGCCGGCACAGGCCGCCATCATCGACCAGGGAACTCTGCTCGGCATGCCGGCCGTGAATGTATCGTTCATTCTGCCGCTGATCTGCTTTGTGGTGATCATCTTCTACGGCTACCGCAGCCACACAATCCACCACAAAGATCGCCGCATCGCAGCCAAAGCCCGGGCCTAAACGACCTCTATCAACCCCAAGAGCCGTTTTGCTCTTCGAGGTTCTGTCGCGAGCAGCATGTTACGTTGTCAATGCTGCTCCAGGTCGGGCACTGCATCCATACCATACCATTATGAATCCGTTTCGAATCAGATCCAGGGGCTTCTACTGCATCCTGCTGGGAATTCTCCTCACAGGATGCCGGCAACAAATGCCCAACGCAACCGCAATCTGTTCGGACCCCAATAGCCAAACAACCGATACCATGTGGAGAGAAGAATTTGAACAACTGTTACCCAAATTGGGCCATCGCAACTGGATTTTGGTCGTTGACCAGGCCTACCCGCTGCAAAGTGCGCCGGGCATTATCACGATCGACACCGGACAGCCGCTGCCCACGGTACTCAACGAGCTGATCACTCTGCTCAACCAAGCCCCGCACGTCAAACCGATCTACTATACCGATTTGGAGCTGAATGCGCTTTCCGATGAGATTTGTCCGGGAGCCGAACAGGCCCGGCAGGATATTTTCGACGAGCTCAAGGGGGCCCAGGTGAATACGATTCTTCACGAAGAGGTATTTGCCAAAATTGACGCTGCCTCCAAACTGTTCACCACGGTGGTACTCAAGACGCAATCCCGCACCCCCTACTCTTCGGTGTTTATCGAACTGGATTGTGGTTACTGGACCGCCGACGCAGAACAGGCCCTCCGCTCCCGAATGAAAAGTTTGTAACAGCCGACGATCTGAGGTGGCCTCTGGCACCTCACTCCAGATGCGAGGGCCAATCAACTTGGTATTCCGAGCCAATCATCGACATACATATAGACATACATTATATAAGTATAACCCCGTCCAGATGCGATCACCGATCACGGACGGGGTTTAATTGATTGGCACGATTCAATTCCAACAAACGCATGCAAAGCACCGCAAACGATACCCTCCACCGCCAGAGGCAAAATTACAACCCGATCAGTTGCAATTCGTCAGCGATGGCCCCTTCACGGCGCACGATGTCGAGCAACTGCTCCTGCATCGTTTCGGAGGGGGTGACGATACCGTGTGCTTCGGGGTGGTGCAGAATCCACTCCAACCCGGCATTCTGCAGAGCGAATGTGGTTTCGATATAGCGCAAATGGGTCGGCTCCTCCAGGGCAAAATTGATCGCCACTTTACGATTCAAGACCGCTGACTCCGGAAATTTCTCTCCATACTCATCTTCGGCTCCGATATTCACCAATACCTGCCCCTGCAAAAACGGCTCGACAGGATAAGAACGACTAATTACACCGGCCACAGAGGTCGCCGTTACGATATGGGTTGCACGTTGCACTGCAGCAACCACAGCCTCCCGATCGGTCATATCGATGAAGGGAAACGCCCCGACCGGAGTCTGTTGCAGGCGATCACGCATCGATCGAGACTCGACCACCTCGACCTGTGCCCCGGTCGCTTTCAATTTAATACCTACCCCACTGCCGATCTTGCCGAATCCGAACAACAACCACCGTTGTGAAGGCTCCACACGCTGACCGAACAGCTGTAATCCCCGAATCAATCCGTCACCGGTTCCGAGCGCCCCTTCGATCCGCTTCACACGGCTCCCGTCGGTATTGAAGCAGGGCTTTGCAGAATGGGTATAATAGGCGATACCGGAGTGGGTCAACTCGGCAAAACCGTACCGGGGATGCAGGTCGCTGTGCAACCCGATGCAATCCGACACCAGATCGTATCCTTCCCCCTTTTGGCGGGCCACCTGAAGGCCGATCCGCTCGGCCCATTCGATAAAGGCCGGATCGTACGGAACCCCCTCGATATGGGAGAGCGTCACCTGGGCCCCACCGGCAATTAATGGTAAAAATTTTGCGATGGTATTAAAAAAAAGGGGTGTCGCCTCCAAAATTTTTAATCCAGCAAACGGTTTTCTTGACTCAAAATCTGCATACTGAGCTCGAATCACGGGATAATCCTCCGGACGATAATGTTTCTGGAGATAAGTCAATAATTGATCAACCATCATAAAATGCATTATATATCCGATCTTCAAGTTGTTATGTAAATAACAACAGATCGGAGCAAACAAAAATACAACATTTTAAAATACGCTAAGTATTGCAAATATGCAATCCAAACTACCTATAAACGCTCTCACTCGAAGATAAAAAAGATGATTTATCGGAGGGGAAGTGGTGATTTTTACGAAAAAAGAATTACTTTTGACACACTGAAATCTGAAAGGGAGAATTTTGTGCAATTTTGTCGTTAAGACTAAAGTTTTGTATTTTTCCCAACAGAAAGACAGAAAATTGATCAATTCTTAAAATAAAACTTTTAACTTGCAAAAAAGAAAAAGAAAAAACAACCAAACCAAACAAACCAATCAATACTTAAAACATGAAAACAAAATCTTCTAAACCTGCAAAGAATTCTGTAGGCGGCGTACGTTCTGCCGGTGTTGTTCTGCTGATTTGCTTCATCATCGCAGTATGCCTGTTCAACTTCGTTTTCGGTAACCCAGACAACTTCCAGGGTGGTGATCCTAACAACCAGCCACTTCAGGGTAACCTGCTGGGTACCATCTACAAAGGTGGTGTGATCGTGCCTCTGTTGCAGACCATGTTCCTGACCGTATTGGTACTGAGCGTTGAGCGTTGGTTCGCTATCCGCAAAGCCAATGGTAAAGGTAACCTGACCAAATTCGTTCGCAACGTAAAAGATTGCCTCGAGAAAAATGACCTGGAAGGTGCTCGTGCACTGTGCGCTAAACAGCGTGGTTCAGTTGCAAACGTTGTTCTGTCAGCTTTGGAGACCTACGCTCAGGTAGAAAAAGATGACACCCTGAACAAAGAGCAGAGTGTTGCAGCTATTCAGAAACGTTTGGAAGAGGCTACTGCACTGGAGTTGCCTACTCTGGAGCAGAACCTGCCGGTTATCGCTACCATGACCACTCTGGGTACGTTGATCGGACTTCTCGGTACCGTTATCGGTATGATCCGTTCATTCGCCGCTTTGGCAAATGCCGGTGCTCCTGACTCAATCGCTCTGTCAACCGGTATTTCTGAGGCCTTGATCAACACCGCATTCGGTATCGCAACTGGTGCTTGCGCCGTTATCGCTTACAACTACTACACTAGCAAAATCGACAAACTGACTTACAGCATCGACGAAGTAGGTTTCACCATCGTTGCCGCTTACAACGTAGCCCACAAATAAACCCATCAGACACGTTTAGCTATGCCTAAAGTAAAAGTAAAAAGAAAAAGTACGTTCATCGACATGACTGCCATGAGCGATGTGACCGTACTTTTGCTTACTTTCTTCATGCTGACGTCAACCTTCATCCAGAAGGAGCCTGTCCAGGTGAATACGCCGGGATCCGTTTCGGAGATCAAAATCCCCGAAACCAACATCCTGCAGATCCTGGTAGACCCCAAAGGCAAGGTGTTCATGAGCCTTGACCGCCAGGATGACCGTGTAGCAGTTTTGGAGAAGATGGGTGAACAGTACGGCGTATCGTTCACGAATGAGGAGCTGAACAAATTCAAATTGGCCAACTCATTCGGCGTCGACATCAGAAAGATGAAAGCATTCTTGGATCTCTCCTCCGAAGAGCAGGACAAACAGCTGCCCGCGTTGGGAATCCCGACCGACAGCACCAACAACCAGTTCAAGGAGTGGGTCAAGATTGCCCGCGAGCAGAACAAGAGTCTGCGTATTGCCATCAAGGCAGACCAGACGACTCCCTATGCACAGATCAAAACGATTATGTCCTCTCTACAGGATATCCGCGAAAACCGGTATAACCTGATCACTTCCCTCAAAGTCGTTTCCAAAGACATGTAAACGTTAATCGGAAAAAAGTAAAATAAGCAATATGGCTGAAGTACAACAAAAAGATAACGGAGGGAAGCAGAAAGGCAAACAGAAGAAAATGACCATCCGCGTGGACTTTACCCCGATGGTGGATATGAACATGTTGTTGATCACTTTCTTCATGCTGTGTACCTCCCTCAGTAAGCCGCAGACCATGGAAATCAGTATGCCGTCTAACGACAAGGTGTCGGAAGAGGAGCAGAACAAAGTACAGGCATCGCGTGCAATTACCGTCCTGTTGGGCGGCGACGACCAGTTGTTCTACTACACAGGCGAACCGAGCTATGAGGATTACACCTCTTTGAAGGAGACCTCTTACAAAGCAGATGGTTTGCGTGCACTGTTGCTCAACCGCAACAGAGAGGTGGTAGCCAAGATGGACGAGCTCAAAAAGGACAAAGCTGAAAACCGTCTCACAGAAGAGCAGTACGATGAAAAAGTTGCCGAGTTGCGCAAAACCGAAAAGACCTCACCGATCGTTTTGATCAAGGCCACGGATGAAGCCAGCTACAAAAACTTGATCGATGTACTGGACGAGATGCATATCTGCAACATCAGCAAGTATGCGATCGTCGATATTACGGATGGCGATAAATTCTTGATGGAAAACCTGCTTAGCAAAGGTGGATTGACCAATCAGATTGACCGCTCAAAATAACAACTAACACACATTAAACCGAAAGAAAATGGCTAAAATAGATTTGACTTCGAGAGAGTGGTGCGAGTTGGTATTTGAGGGTAAGAACAAAGCCTACGGTGCGTATGACATGCGTCAAAACACCTCGTCACGTCACACCAAAGCTTTGATTATCGTCATGATCTTCGTCGTGATCGCTTTCTCCCTGCCCTTCCTGTTGAAAGCAGTTGCTGACAGACAGCAGAAAGAGGTAATGGAAGAGGTCACCACTCTGGCAGATTTGAAAACAACCGAAGAACCGGAACAGCAGCAGCTGAAGAAACCGGATCTTCCTCCCCCTCCCCCACTGAAGAGTTCTATCAAGTTTACCCCCCCGGTAATCAAGAAGGACGAAGAGGTGACCGAGGCTGATGAGATGAAGACTCAGGAGGACCTGATCGACAGCAAGACTGCCATCTCTATCGCCGATATCAAAGGTACCGATGATATCAACGGTAAAGATATTGCCGATATCCGGACCGTGGTTAAAGAGCCTGTAGAAGAGAAGAAACAGGAGATTTACCACACTGTAGAGCAGATGCCTCAGTTCCCGGGCGGTGATGCTGAATTGTTGAAATACATCCGTGACAACATGCGTTATCCGCAGGCTGCCTTGGAGAACAACATTCAGGGTCGAGTTATCGTACAGTTCGTGGTTGGCAAAGATGGTAACGTAACCAACGTACAGGTGCTGAAAGGCGTCGATCGTCTTTGCGACCAGGAGGCCGTTCGTGTGATCGAGTCGATGCCAAGATGGATCCCTGGTAAACACAACGGTGTAGCCGTACCGGTTTACTACCGAGTACCGGTAAACTTCAAAATTCTTCGATAGAATTTGATTCACTAAAAAATACCGGACATCCCGCAAAGGATGTCCGGTATTTTTTTATCCCTATCCCGAACGCAGAGTAGCATCGCTGACAGGCCCCCGGGGTATTCCATCTCGAAGGCCGCCCCTCTTCCTCTTCCTCTCGCCCCTCACCACAATCCTTGCTCAATTCACATTCCACACTGTCATCGGCTCTCCACGCCCCCATTGTCCGATTTCTCATCCTTGCAGGACATATTTGCATGATACATACATTTTTACTATATTAACAGCATGAATGATGCGAACTAGGGCCCGGAAGCACAAGCGATCAAAGCCCTGCACATTTCACACGCCTTCGTTACGACGTCAAGCCCCCATGTTCGGAGTGGAAATTTTCTCAGCGAGAACGCTCTGCGCCCCCAACAACACCTCACACTGAAATAGAGCCAAACGCCACACCCCTGCAAAAGACAGCAGAGCCGCAACACGATAGATAAGAGGAGGCACCCAACCACAACATCAACCACAACTATTAATCCGCCCCCAACCCAGCAGAAGACCAACGAACGTGTCGTTCTTGCGATGTCACAAAATAATCGGCGGCCGATAGTAAAAAAGTATCGCAAAAATATTTCGATTGGAGTAAGGGCCGCAGTTTGATGATGTCATCGGACAACGATAGAACCATGCATACAGATACAGATACAGATACAGATACAGATTCGGATTAGGGTCCATACACAGACATAAATTCGGATTCAGACCGTACCACCCATTTAAGACCCAATAGCTATGAACCTCCACAAAACCATGCAAGCAACAATGCTCTTGCTGATCACAGGAGCAGCCGCTGTTCTCTCTGCAGACAGCTGTCAAGCAGACCCGCAGGGAAGCTCTAACCGGAATGGATCAGTTTTCGGCATGCAAGCATCCGGCACACCCGGCCAGGGAGTAACAACTGCCGCACCACAAGAATCGACTGTGTTGCCCTCTCGCGAGGTGTACCACGTGGTCGAGCAGATGCCCCGATTCCCGGGCGGCGATGCTGCAATGTTGAAGTACATCCGGGACAACTTACGTTATCCACAGAGCGCCTTGGAGCAGGGAATTCAGGGTCGAGTTATTGTACAGTTCGTAGTGGGTGAAGAGGGGGAGCTCAGCGATATAAAGATCCTGAGCGGTATCGATCCGCAGTGTGACCAGGAGGCGATCCGCATCATCCAATCGATGCCTCGATGGACTCCCGGAAAACGCAACGGCATTGCGGTTCCGGTTTACTATCGGGTACCAATTACCTTACACCCCCAATTGACAAAACCGTTGCAACCGGCCGATAAGGAGGCAAACGAACGAAAAATTTACCAAACGGTTGAGCAGATGCCCGAATTTCCGGGAGGGATACGCGCCTTGATGCAATATATCCAAAGCCATCTACAGCCCCCACCCGATTTCATACGGGAACGCTTTCAGGGCAGAGTAATCGTCCGGTTCGTGGTGGAACCGGACGGGACCATTACCAACGCCGAGGTGATTAAAGGGCTTTATCCGTTTTGTGACCGGGAGGCCATTCGTGTCATCGAGTCCATGCCGAAATGGATTCCCGGCCGACACAATGGGGTTGCCGTACCAGTTTACTACCTCGTACCGGTAACCTTCAAAATTTGATGAACGAATTTTGGGATCAACCCTCACTCGAGAACGCCTTACCTCCATCCCGGTTATTGCAGATTCACAATCGGTTACGGCATAGACCGAGGGGGCAGGATCCTTGCAGTACGTCCCCCCCCAACAACGATTCTTTGCATCAGGCCCCTAAAACGAGACAATATTCAGCCCCCTGTCTCGTTAAAAGAATACTCTTTGCAGAGAAGCTCTATCCCTGTCTCCACACGCAGGCAGGCCAGCAGGGGTGAACCGCAGTTGAACCCAGCGTAAGCGGGCAAAACTGGACTAAGAAGAGAAAATAACCGATAGAAACGCTATTTTTCTCTACAGAGTCATATGGATTCATGCGAATTTCGTATCTTTGCATAGATAGGGAGCAAACTATGGAAAATAACAATCGGACACAACACCGTACAGGAAAAGAGTTAATCATGTATGCTTTCGGCATCTTCATGCTTTTCTTCTATTTGGGGATGGCCTATATGTTTTTATTTTCCAATGTCTTAACGGAGAATATGTCTCCCGCCATCCGTTATACGATGGGAGGCATTTTTTTAGTTTACGGAATATTCCGTCTTTATCGGCAAATTCGTATTGGCAGAGCCAGTAAATACGGAACCTACGAAGACGAAAAGTAACAAACATAAAAACGAAATGACCATGACAAGACATATTGCCCTTATGTTGCTGCTGGGAGTGGCAGTTTCAGTCTCCTCCTGCCGCAACAAAGCCAAAGGTCCGACCGATACGGTCTCCAGCGGCGTAATCAAAATTAGCGTGGATGAGAGTTTCCGTCCACTGATTCAGGAGGAGATCGATGTTTACGAAGGGCTTTACCCTGCAGCCGGTCTGATCCCGGAATACACCAGCGAAGTCGAAGCCATCAATCTGTTGTTGAAAGATAGTGTCCGACTGGCTGTCAGCACCCGCCAGTTGACCCAAGCCGAGATCAACGGTCTTGCCGAGAAAAAGCTGGTTCCACGTCAGATTAAAATTGCGACCGATGGGATCGCTCTCATCACGCACAAACAGAATGCAGATACGATTCTGTCAGTGCCCGATCTGACCAAGATCCTCACCGGCAAAATCACCAAATGGAGCCAATTGGATCCCAAAAGTACGCTCGGAGACATCCAGGTGGTATTCGACAACACCAACTCCAGCACAGTCCGTTATGCGATCGACTCGCTTTGCAACGGAGAGCCGCTCTACAAAGAGCTGACAGCCTTGGGAACCAACCCGCAAGTAATTGACCATGTCGCCAAAACCCCCAATGCTTTGGGAATTATCGGGGTAAGCTGGATCGGAAACGAAGCGGATTCGACCAATCTCTCCTTCTCGGAGCGGATCAACGTGATGCGCCTGAGTCGGGAAAATCCGGCCATGGTAGCCAACAGTTGCAAACCGTTTCAGGCATACCTAGCTTTGGGACGTTATCCGCTGACACGCGACGTTTATATTCTGCTGACCGATCCCCGCAACGGGTTGGCATCAGGATTTACCACCTACGTTTGTTCAGACCGAGGACAACGGATTCTGCTCAAATCAGGCGTTGTACCAGCCACACAGGCAATCCGGCTGGTTGACGTACGGGATGAACTATAACAGACACAACACTGAAACTTAAATAACAAACACGCATTATGAACATCCGGAAAACCATGCTGGCCACTACCCTGCTTTTTGCAGGAGGTGCAACCGCCCTGTTTGCAGACAATAGCAAGGCGATCGAATTCTACAAAACTGGACGAATCGAACCTGCCAAGGCTATGCTGCTACAAAATATCGCCACAGGTGCTGGCAACAAGGCAGAAGCGGCCTATTACCTCGGTGAGATTTACAAGGAGGCCAACCAACTTGATTCAGCTGCCTACTATTACAACTTAGGCTTGCAGGCTGATCCCTCCTATCAGCTGAATATGATTGGAGATCTCTCACTGTTGAAGATGAAAGATCCTCTGGAGGCCGATAAAAAATTCGAAGAGCTTCTCTCGAATAAGGTCAACCGCAAAAATCCCGAGCTGTTCGTAGCTGCAGCGGCTGTTTACAAGGATCGTCCGATCAAGGCTGAGGAGTTCTTGAACCAAGCCCGTGAACTGGATAAAAAATTGGCCAGCATCTACGTTCTGATGGCCGATGTACAGGCAGCCAAGAAAGATTACAACGGCGCAGCTGCCAACTATGAGCAGGCGCTGTCGTTCGATCCGAACTGCAAAGAGGCTTATGTAAAATATGCCCGTATTTACGCCCCGATTAATGCAGCCGTAGCAGCTGACGTTTTGAACCGTATGTTGGCACAGGACCCCTCATCGGCTGTTGCACACCGTGAGCTGGCTGAGATTTACTACCAGGAGGGTCAGTTGCTGAAAGCGGCCGATGCCTATGCAGAGTATATCAACGACCCGTATGTTTCGTCAAGCGACTATGCACGCTACGCAACGATTCTTTTCTTCAAAAAGGATTATGAGAAGTCTAAAGAGATCGTAAACAAGGCTCTGCAAAAAGATCCGAATAACATGGTTTTGCAGCGTCTGCTTTTCTACAATGACACCGATCTGAAAAACGATGATGCAGCACTTAGTGAAGCTGAATCCTTCTTCAATGCAGGTTTCCCGGAAAAAGATTATATCGCACAGGACTATCTCTATTTTGGTCGTCTGCTGATCAAAAACAAACAGTACGAACGTGGAATTGCTCAGTTGCAGAAAGCATTGGCACTTGATCCGAAACAGGTAGCTCTTTACCAAGAGATTGCCAACGCATATGAGGATATGAACGATTACGGCAACGCCATTACCAACTTCACCCTCTACATCCAAAACATGCCACAAGAGGAGGTACAGGTTACCGATTACTACAATCTTGGAACAGCAGCTTACTATGCTGCTCACAGCCTCGACACCGCAGCTACCGATTATGCTGCACAAAAGGCAGCTTATCTGGCCAAAGCAGACAGCATGTTCGCTTATGTATCAGAGAAGGCTCCAGACAGCTACCTGGGTTATTTCTGGCGTGCCCGTGTACAATCCGCTCTGGATCCCGAGACCGATCAGGGTTTGGCAAAACCCTATTATGAGAAGACGGTTGAAGTGCTGGATGCGCAGGGTGACGACAGACCTCAGATCTACATTGAGTGCTACAGTTACCTGGGTTACTACTACTATGTAAAAGAGGATATCGAAAACTCGAAGAAATATTGGGAAAAGATCCTGGCAATCGATCCTGAACACGAAGTTGCCAAACGTGCATTGGAAGCGATGAAATAGGAATTTCCAACCAACCTAAAAAAACTCTGACAGAAGATTCTGTCAGAGTTTTTTTATTTAGTTATCGCCTATTCCAAAAGCGCATCTGTTTTCCCGATCTACCACGCTTCTGCATCAAAAACGTTCACTCATCCCGACCTCGCGATAAGTTCCTGCTCCACGCAACTAATTAACTGGGCCGACACGAAACCGAACAAATCATTATACTATCACACATCTTATCGGCATTCCCCTCCTCCGAACCCACCTCGTCCATCCAAGGTCCCCGCATCAAACAACGCACACTCTCCCCAACGCCACAAGTCGTTCCAGCCACACACAACCGATCACCAGCAACAACCGGACTGACACCAACCGAATGCTGCGCCATATCATTCACCCCCTCTGTGCCACCAGCAGACCGGCAGTTCTCCCCCTTCCCACTCGCCTACCAAAGGCCACTACACCTCACATCTTTTTGCTGCGAACACCCCACGAATGGCACAAAACACATATAAAGAGCGTGCAGCGATATCTCTTTTCACAGTCCTTTACCCTTTCATACCCTCAAATTCCCCGTGTGGACACAAAAAGTGACAAAAAATTGATTGCTCTGTAAAAATAATAGACATTTTTATTGACACATAAAATTCACAAATATCTGATATATAGTTAATTACATATTTGGCATAGCTTTGGGATACATACGGGCAGAAAGGTAATTAACCCAGAAATAAGATGAAAACAGCCATTTTCACCGTCGCGCTGTCAATATTATTGACACCTCTGTATGCTCAAAAAAAGATGACGCTAACAGATTGCATGAAATATGCCATCGAACACTCGACTACCGTTCAGCAAAAAGAGATTTCAGTGGAAGATGCACGACAAAATTATATCGGAGCAATAGCATCAGCAATGCCTTCGATCAGTGCCTCCACGGGCGGTACCCTGAATTACGGTCGTTCAATCGACCCGGGGACCAATACCTACACCACCACCTCTACCTTTAACAACTCGTACAGCTTATCCGGATCGTTAACGGTTTTCAATGGATTATCGACAATTAACACCATCCGCGCCATGAAGGTGATGCGCGCCATGGGAGTCGAGGAACTGCAACTGGCACGTGATCAGATCGCCATGAATACAATGTCGGCCTATTTCGATGTTGTGTACTACTACGGCACGGTAGAGATCGCACAGGAGCAACTGACGACCAGCCAGTTGGAATTGAAACAGGTACAGGAACAGTTCGAACTCGATTTGAAAGCGCCGGCCGATGTAGCGGAGGTCGAGGCTCAGGTTGCCAATTACGATTACCTGCTCACCGAACAACAGAACAACTTGGCATTGGCATTAATCGAACTGCGCAAGGTGATGAACTACCCGCAAGCTGACTCGTTGGAGATCGAAACCAACATCGGTTTTGAAGGAATCCTCGTCACCGAAACACTCGAAGAGGTTTTGAGTTATGCATTGGAGTACAATCCGCAGGTACGTTCCAAACAGATGAACAGCCGCTACTACGAATTGAATTATGCAAGTACGAAAGGGCGTTATCTTCCCTCGATCAGTCTGTCGGGAGGTTTCAGCACCAACTATTTTATCAACCTGGATGCAGCTTCGAACTATGCCAAATACACGACCCAGTTGAGCAATAACCGAGGCCATTATATCGGTATGTCGATGTCGATTCCCATCTTTTCGGGATTGAGCCGACGGGTGGCCAAACATCGAGCCAAACTGCAGTACAACAATGCACTGTTGGCCCATACCGAGCAGCGCAGGGCATTGGAAAGCGAAGTGGCCAAAACCTATCAGGAGATGCAGAATTTTGGGAAGCAGTTTGTCATGAGTCAAAAGAAGGTGAAGTCCAACGACCTGGCTTACCGCAGTGTGTCCCAAAAATTTTCGGAGGGTATGGTTACCGCCATTGATTTGCAGACTGCAGCGAACAATCTGTTGCAGGCCCGTTCCGATCTGCTGCACGCCCGCCTGCAATACATCATCAAATGCCGCATAGTAGACTATTACAATGGGGTTCCGCTGATTCACTAAAACCTTGCGAAGCACAAAGAAATTACAAAAACCATATCGATAGGGAATTTTTCCCGAACAACTCAACCCAGTAAAAACAAGTAAATCTAAATACCATGGATATCAAGCGAGAAAAAAAGACCGGATGGAAAGCGATTTTCCAAAAGAAATATTTGCCCTATCTGTTTGGCGGTATATTTCTAATCTTTGTCGCCATACTGTTGTTGCGCAGCAATGCATCCGTACTGCGTGTCAGCGCCGATGTGGTGACCATTTCGGAGGTCGAGAAGGGCGAATTCAACGACTACGTTCGTCTGACCAGTACAGCACAACCGATCACCACCGTTCAACTCTCGCCGCTGGAAACGGGAGTAGTCGAACGGATCGTAGCCGAAGAGGGTACGAAAGTACGTCGGGGGGACGTCATTGTCGAGATGTCTAACAACTCGTTGAGCATGCAGATTCTGCAATCGGAAGCCGACCTGGCCGAGAAACAGAATATTCTGCGCAATACGTTGATCTCCATGGAGCAGGAACGTCTGACCTTGAAACAGGACAGACTGCAGCTCGACATTGATGTCGACCGCAAATACCGGGCTTATATGCGCAATGAACGGCTCTACAAGAACAATTTGCTGGCCAAGGAGGATTGGATGCAGTCGAAAGAGGATTATGAACTGGCCCTGAATCAGCGAACGCTGAATGAGGAGAAGCAGTACCAGGATTCGCTTTTCCGCTCGAATCAGGTGGGGCAGATGGAAGAGAGTCTTCGCTCGATGTCCCTGAACATGCAGTTGATCCGGCAGCGAGTCGATAACCTGAAGATCAAAGCGCCTATTGATGGTGAGGTGGGTATGCTAAACGTTGTATTGGGGCAGTCTGTCGGAGAAGGCACCGCAATCGGACAGGTCAACGACCTTTCAGCCTACAAGGTGACGGCTCAAATCGATGAGCACTACATCGATCGGGTCACGATTGGACTGACGGCATCTTTCGAGCGACAGGACAACCTCTATGAGATGGTACTGCGGAAGGTCTATCCGGAGGTACGTGAAGGACAATTCCGCGCCGACTTTGTCTTTTCGGGCGAGGTTCCGGAAAACATTCGCAGTGGACAGACCTACTACCTGAACCTGCAACTCGGACAGCCGACCGAGGCCGTTATGATTCCACGCGGATCCTTCTACCAGTTGACGGGTGGCTCCTGGATCTACGTTGTGAATGCGGAAGGGACCAAGGCGTTCCGTCGCAAGATTCGGATCGGTCGTCAAAATCCTCAATATTACGAGGTTCTCGAAGGGCTTGATCCTGGAGAAAAAGTGATTACCTCATCGTACGACAATTTTGGAGAACACGACGTGCTGATGCTTAAATAAAATCTATTAAATTACTCTACCTAAACGATTATTGCTATGATCCGCGATTTTCTCATGCTGCTGCGCCGTTATACGGCATCGTCTGTCCTGAATATTATCGGGATGGCACTGGCCTTTGCGTCGGCCTATCTGATCCTGGTTCAGGTCAATTTCGACATGTCCTACAACCGGAAAATCCCCAATGCTGAGAATATCTATCGGTTAGAAAGGACGCCAAGCCAAGGGGGGAGTTGGACTACGCTATGGGATCGCTATGAGCCCGATGATCTCTGCGCCGGAATTCCTGAGATCGTAGCGGTTACGACAATCAGTCCGTACATGTTAATCCGGGACTATACCATCAACCGTAACAACAATGTTTATAATCTGAATATTCCGACCGCCGCCAGCGAACGGGAAGGGCTGGATATATTCGGACTCATTCCCGTTGCCGGATCATTCGATCAGTTTACGGGACCTAACACCGCTATTGTTTCGGCCTCCTACGCCAAACAACATGGACTTTCGGTCGGAGATGTCTTGCACACCCAATCGAATGCCGATTTCATGGACATTGACATTACGGCTCCGATTACGATCGTAGCGATCTATCAGGATATCCCTACCCCAAGCGATCTATCCAAGTGCAATCTAATCCTCGGCATGCCGCCCAAGGAGCAGACCCGCCATGGCCAGTGCAATTATAACGCATTCATACAACTACAAGAAGGAGCCTCCCCGAAAGCGGTCACCGACAAGATCTTAACCCAACTACGCGACAAGTACACGAAAAGCGGCATGTCACCCGAGGAGATGGAATTTCAGCTCGGAATCAATACCTCTCGACTGAACAATCTGAAAGATCTCTATTTTCACAGCAATAATGTGGAATTTGCCGCAAAGACAGGTAATCTGACTACAACCTACACCCTGTTGAGCGTTGCTATCTTGATTATTGTCATTGCCGGCATCAACTTTTTCAACTTCTTCCTGGCACTGGTTCCTTCGAGAATTCGGGCCTTCAATACCCGAAAGGTATTTGGAAGCTCCAACCTGCGCCTTCGGATAGGTGTCGTTGCCGAGACGCTCGGGCTGGTCATCCTGGCCCTGTTGATCGGAGCTGTCTTAGTGCTGCTCTTTGCAGACTCTCCCCTCTCCGACTACATCACAACAGACATATTCTCCGCTGACAACCTCATGCTAACCATAGTCTTAATCGGCATCGTCTTACTCATCGGCGTTATCATCAGTCTCTATCCGGCCTATTACATCACCTCATTTCCACCGGCCTTAGTGACCAAGGGGAATTTTCAGTCCTCTGCATCGGGAATGCTTTTACGCAACATCCTGATCGGGATTCAATTTGTTATCTCGACCGCACTGATCATTGTGACCCTGTTTATCAACCTGCAACACAGCTACATGATGAACTACGACATGGGATTCAACAAAGATGAGATCCTCACGGTGCAAATGAAGCCATTCAAAAGCTATGCTGCGATCGATGCCTTTACGGCCAAACTCAAACAAAACCCGATGATCGTCGATGTGACCTTTGCACAAGGAGATATTGTTGCACCACAAAGAACCAGTTGGACATATACGTATAACGACCAAAAGATCAGCCACACCTGTTATTTCGTATCATGGAATTTCCTGAAAGTCATGGGTATCGATATGGCCGAAGGACGAGATTTCACCAAAGATGACGAGAAACGTACCGGCGTATTTATCTTCAACGAAGAGGCCAAACGACAATTCGAATTCAATCTCGAAGAGAATACGTTCAACGGTGGTCCTTTAGAATCAGCATCTTTAATCGGATTCTGTGCGGATTTCCATTTCAAACCGTTACAATACCAGATCACGCCATTTGCATTCTGTGTGAGCAATTCCATTCAATGGGCGCAACTCTCTCACGCCTATATCCGCGTAGCTGCCGGGACCAACTATCGGGAGGCAATGGATTACATCCACAAAACGGTTCATGAATTCGACCCTTCACTCAACGAAGAGACGATCCAGGTCAAAATGTTTGACGAGGAGTTGGGAGTATACTACGAAGCGGAAGAACGCCTCGCCAAACTGATCACCATCTTCACGCTGCTTTCGGTGGTGATCTCGATTATGGGGGTATTCGGCTTGGTACTGTTCGAGACCCAATACCGCCGCAAAGAGATCGGCATCCGTCGGGTAAATGGAGCCTCCGTGCAGTCGATCCTCGAGATGTTCAACCTGCAATTCCTGCGCATCACGCTCATTTGTGCAGCGGTGGCCATTCCAATCAGCTACTACTTCGTCAATCGTTGGCTGACCGGATTCACGGCCCGCATGCCGATGTCCTGGTGGGTATTTGTCCTGGCTGTGGTGATCATCTGCCTCATTGTTGTCGGAACCGTTACCGCCCGCAGCTGGAAAGCTGCCAACGAAAACCCGATCAACTCGATCCAACACTAACACAATATTAACTGACAAAAACTCTATACACTGTCAACAATTCTTTCCAGTCTGCCTTGTATTTCTGAAAATAGGATAAAAATCAAAAAATACTAACACAATAAAACCTTACTACTATGCCGATGTTAAAAGTTGAAGAGCTCAAAAAAAGTTTCTTAACCGAAGAGATCGAAACCATCGCCTTAGACGGCGTGTCTTTTGAAGTAGAAGAGGGCGAATTTGTTGCGGTGATGGGGCCATCCGGATGTGGCAAATCTACCCTGCTTAACATTCTCGGTCTGTTGGACAATCCGACCAGTGGTCAATATTTTCTGCTGGATCGGGAGGTTGGAAATCTGCGCGAACGGGATCGGACCAAATTCCGTCGAGGACATATCGGATTTGTGTTCCAGTCGTTCAACCTGATCGACGAACTCAACGTATTTGAGAATGTGGAGTTGCCATTGATCTATCTCGATGTCAAACCTTCGGAGCGCAAAAAACGGGTCAATGCCATTTTGCAACGTATGGACATTGCTCATCGTGCCGCCCATTTTCCACAGCAACTCTCCGGAGGACAACAGCAACGTGTAGCCATTGCGCGAGCCCTGGTCTCCAATCCGAAATTGATCCTGGCCGACGAGCCCACCGGTAACCTCGATTCGAAAAACGGACAGGAGGTTATGAACCTGCTTCAAGAACTCAATCGTGAAGGGACAACCGTCATCATGGTCACCCACTCACAACACGATGCAGGCTTTGCAGGACGCACGCTCGGTCTTTTCGACGGAAAGTTGGTCACCGACGTCACCAAACGTCTGTAAATCCGACTGACCAACTCAACTTGCCAACAGAGCATTTGTTTCAAGACTCTCCCAACTTAATTTTTTTTCATAACACACAATTGATTGGGAAGCCGTCCGATCTGAATCGGACGGCTTTTTTATTGATATAACCATTACACAAAATGTCGTCCCGCCTATTACCATCCATGACAAAACTCCTTGTTCCGGCAACAGACCATGGAGGAAACCTCTCAAAACATTTACCAACAGCCTGCTTGGGCATGCTCCAAAAAATATTACCTTTGTTATGGTTGCCTTCACATTGAATCCGGCAATAACCATCCTCAATCAAGGGACTCTCTCCCTCAAAATATTTTCTGGCACAAAACCCTATGGAAAATAGTCGTATTGTCTTTTTGGATTATCTGCGCGTGATCGCCTGCCTGATGGTGATTATCGTACACTGTGTCGAACCTTTTTATCTGGGAGGCGAAGGCACGCTGATCCAAAACTGGAACGACGGATTCTGGTGTACCGTCATTGATTCTGCACTGCGTGCTGCTGTTCCTCTGTTCGTGATGGCCTCCAGCTACCTGCAATTCCCCGTGAAATACGATACCCTGACCTTCTTCAAAAAGAGATTGGTCCGCGTTGGTGTTCCCTTTGTGATCTTCTCGCTGCTCTATACCCTCATTCCACTATACGGTACAGAGGGCTTTCAACCGACGCTCAACGTACAGCGTGTTTTGCTCAATTTTGTCGGTTCGGCAGGCCACCTTTGGTTCATATACATGCTGCTGGGACTCTATCTGTTGATGCCAATGCTCTCCCCCTGGATCGAAAAAATTTCTAAAAAGGAAGAGCAAATCTTTCTGATTCTTTGGGGTTTCACCACCACCATTCCGTTTTTCCGACTGCTGGCCCAATCGCTGTTCGGTCTTCCCGAAGTGTGGGGTGAAGCCAGCTGGAACGAGTTCGGAACCTTCTATTATGTCAGCGGTTTTGTGGGGTATATGGTGCTGGGACACTATTTCCGCAAACATGTAGGTGCCTTGAGCTGGGGAAAGACACTCTCCTGGGCGGCAATCTTGTGGATCATCGGATACGCCATTACGGCGGGCGGATTTTGGCAAGCGATGCCCAAAACGTTTCCCGTTTCCGACAAAATCGACCTGGCAATTCGCATGGAGACCACCTGGGGCTTTTGCAGCACCGGCGTCATGCTGACAACGGTCGCCTACTTCCTCGTGATCCGTAAAATTACGGCGACAGGGTGGTTCTACCGCCGGTTTATTCTGCCGGTCTCAAAACTCAGTTACGGCATGTACCTGATGCACATCTTTATTCTGGTACCGACATTTGCCTGGGTCACCTCGTGGGGGATCGGAACTCCAGCGACCATTTTCGTATCGGCTCTCCTGACCTTTTTGCTCTGTGCCGGCATAGCACGACTGATCTCCCTCCTGCCGAAAAGCAAATACCTGATCGGCTAACCATTTTTTCCATTTCACATCAGTTGGCACATCTATCCGACCGATCCACCTGACCACCTTCGAATAAAAAACGCTGCCTCGTGGCGTAACGAGACAGCGTAAAGGTAAGGTAACAACCGAAAATCTTCTACCGCAAATTCGGGAAGGGCAACCGGTAGGTGACAGAAAACTTTCTGCCATTGATTTCGACAGCTCTTCGATACGACAACGACGAGAGCAATTTTAACAAATTGTCGAATTCCGACTTGGGAATATATACACTATAAAGATTCGGGTTTATGGATACGGTCGTCTTATCGTTCAGGTCCGGCCACCCCTCCGGCCAAGCCACAGGCTTTTCAGCCGAATGGTCGAAACGTGTCAGCATCACCTCCACCGTATCCGGCAGCCATTTTTCGGCCTGATCGTTCCGGTAGTTCACCAGCTGGTCGTACACCGACAAGAAGGCTTCTGGCGTACGAGCTCTACTCGTTTCATCCTGCTGGAGATCGCCATACACCGTCTTCATCCGTACGGTATCCGAGACCAACATCAGATAATTGGTCGGCATATCGGTCGCTTGCGAAGCCGCAATATAATCCGGTAGGTCAAGCAGCTCCTGCGATATCTGCAATTGGTTCCACAACGCGTTCAGCTGGGTCGAATCCAACTTCACGGAAAAATAGCCGTCCGGATTTTTATAAATCACATCTCCCCGTTCATAAATGGCGATTGTGGGGACATCCGAGCCAATCACCATCAGCCAGGGGTCTGTCACGGTCAGTACGACGTATGGAACGCCGTACTCATCTTGCCAATGTCTCGCGAGGGCATAATTTGCCACGAGCATGACGATCAACAACATCACGATCTTTTTCATAGCAGCCGTTTTAACGATGTTCGACCTGCATAAGGTACAAAAACAGAACAAATTCACAACGAAGAGACGATCCAATTGGCCTGTTTTCAAGAGAGTTGACCGCTAAGCCGGGTAATTATTCGTTTACGAGACAGCACGCTGAACTGGGAAACAAAAAAGGGCTATGCAAAAAACGGGAACAAAAAGAGACCGGAATACTGAAAAAGGAATCGGTCCAGGCTTCACAACGAGGTACTCCTCACCGAGAGACAGCTACAGAAGCACCACCCAGACGATCGGTCCGGGCTTCACAACAAGGCGCTCCCCACCCCGAACGACCGGGAAACTTATAAAAACAAAGAACGCTGACAATCAAATTGATTATCAGCGTCTTATTTCGTGATCCGTCTGGGGCTCGAACCCAGGACCCCAACATTAAAAGTGTTGTGCTCTACCAGCTGAGCTAACGAATCTCCGTTTTCGTGGTGCAAAGATAAACAGTTTTTTCTTTATCCCAAAAAAAATCGATCAGTTTCCCAATATTTACTATGTTTTCGCTCCGTAGAGCGGTTCAGAAGGCTTTCAAACAAGGATTTGCACCCAAAAATTTTTATATCTAATTTTATAAAGTTTTATACGAACCGTTCAAAACATATTTTTCACACCCAAACACCATCCAATATGAACCGTTTTCACCTGCTGCTTACACGTCTGCTCTGTCTGTTTGGCCTCCTGACCCTGTCCATCACCACCCTGTCGGCACAACGTCCTGCCGGAACAATCAAAATATTGGCGGTCGGGAACAGCTTTTCCGATGATGGAGTCGAATACCTCGATGAATTGGCCCAGGCTGCCGGAATCAAACTGATCATAGGCAACCTCTACATTGGGGGGTGCTCGCTGGAACGACACTGGAACAATGTACGCAATGAGCTTCCGGCTTATGATTATCGGAAAAATGTCGAAGGGCACCAAACCAACACGCCAAAAACGACCCTTCAAGAGGCCTTACAAGATGAAGAGTGGGATTATATCACCGTACAGCAGGTGAGCCAAAATTCGGGGCTTTATGACACCTATTACCCCTATATCGACTCGCTGTTGACCTACCTGAAGGCCCATGCACGCAATCCGGAGGTTGAGTTTGCCATTCATCAGGTATGGTCTTATGCCTGGAACTCGACCCATCCGGGGTTTGCCAACTACGACAACAACCAATTGAAGATGTATCGGGACATTGTCGAAACGGTGGATAAGGTGGCCCGCAAAGAGAAGATCCGCATCATCATTCCGTCGGGTACCGCCATTCAAACGGGACGCACCCTGATGGGGGACCGCATGAACCGGGACGGTTTTCATTTGGGATGGGGCTTGGGGCGTTACCTGGCGGCCTGCACCTGGTTTGAGACCTTTCTTGGCCCCGTAAACGGCAATTCATACCGGCCGGAGGGGGTCACCCCGCAAGAGGCCACGATTGCTCAACGCATTGCCCATATTGCGGTACTGCACCCCGATGAGCCCGGAGAGTTGCAATAATGTTGGCCAAAAAGTTAATCTTCGACAAATCCACTAAAAGAGAATAACCGGCATTCCCTTTTGACCAGCCTCGCACGAAGCACGAAGCACGAAGCACGAAGCACAAAGTATAAAGTATAAAGTTCGCCCCCCACTCCCTGCCACCACACGGCATTCCTTCAGCAGCCGGCGGGTCCGACTCTCACTAAGCCTCATTGAGGGCTCACAAGAGCAATCGCCCCCCAACCAGTCAGGCTGCGAAAGAGCCATTCCAGAGTGGCGAGGGGCATAACCCCTCTTCATTGCAAGCCACAGGCACAAACAGAGACAGGGGGGAAAATTGATACAATTTGCAAAAAAGCAGCGAGAGGAAACAGAGTGTTTCCTCTCGCTGCTGTATTCTAAAAGTTGCAAACTGTCTTGATCAACTCTATCGGCCTTTTATTGTTGCTAAAAACGCACCTTAGGTTCTCCCCTTCGCAAGCAACCAATACCCGAATAACGCAAACCGATCCTTTTCTCCGCTTCGCGAGTATTCCGCGAGATAGATTTGCCCGAAGTCCTATACTAATGAAGATTCAGAGCAGGGTATTCGGTGTATCCCCACGATAACCAACATCCTCGATCAGATTCCCGGAGGAGGATGCAGCCACTGCCAGACGGTCACAACGTTCGTTTTCGGGGATTTCAGCGTGGCCCTTGACCCACACGAAACGGACATGATGCCGCCGATACACCGACAGGAAGCGTCGCCACAAATCGGGATTTTTCTTATCCTTAAAGCCCTTCTTCTCCCAGCCGAAGACCCAACCTTTCGAGACGGCATCGACCACATATTTGGAATCGGAATAGATGGTCACCTCACAGCCATCGTTTTTGAGGGCCTCCAAACCGACGATCACCGCCATCAGCTCCATTCGGTTATTGGTGGTGTGGGCATACCCGCAACTCAACTCTTTACGATAGGGTCCACTCATCAACACCACCCCATAGCCACCCGGACCGGGATTTCCGAGAGCCGAGCCATCGGTATACATGGTTATTACTGCCATTATCAGATCTGCACATTCGACGAAAAAAGAGGGCACAACACCCTCTTTTCTCTATAATTAAACACACCTCACACGTACAAGAGACCTTGTCAGGCACTTTCTCTCCGGACAATTAACGATGACGGTCCTTAGCCTCAATACAAAGCGTTGCATGCGGCACAATCCGCAAACGCTCCTTAGGGATCAGCTTACCGGTTTCTCGACAGATACCATAGGTTTTATTTTCGATGCGCACCAAAGCTGCCTCCAAATGCTGAATAAATTTCAGCTGGCGCTGAGCCAAACGGCCCGACTCCTCTTTGGACAGCGTAAACGCACCCTCCTCCAGCACCTTGAAGGTCGGTGAGGTATCTTCGATATCGTTGCTCGACGTATGAGTAATCGTGGAGCGCAACAGATCGTAATCGGTCTTTGCCTTCTCCAGCTTATCCAAAATTATCTTCTTAAATTCGAGTAACTCTTCATCCGAGTACCGAGTTTTTTCATGCTCTGACATGGCTCAAAAAATTTATTTTTCCCAGACCATTAAAATGATCTTTTTATAAAGATATAAATTAATTTCTGAATAAACCAAACTTTTCACGCACGGCAGAGCAAAAACTTCCCGGTTGTCAGATCCGGGTCACCTTCATTCGTACCGTAAATTCATCCAGATCGACCGAAACCGCCGCATCGTCCAACTTATCCACCACATCGACACTCACAGCCAATGTCTGCGATGCAATGTAGTCGCCAAACGACTCCACAGCTCCGGCAATTTCATCGTTGCGTTCGATCTCGATACGAATCCGATCGGTCACCTCAAAGCCGCTCTCCTTACGCAGATTCTGGATACGGTTGACCAATTCACGAGCCAGTCCCTCACGACGCAACTCGTCACTCACCATAATATCCAACGCAACGGTCAGCTTGCCTTCGGTTGCGACCAACCAACCCGGCATATCCTCCGATACGATATCAAAATCAGCTGCAGTAGCCTCAATTTTCACGCCATCGATCTCTGCGGTCCAGGAATCGGTGCGTTCGATCTGGGCAATATCGCTCTGCGAGAGTTGGGCTACCAGGGCAGCAATCTGTTTCATCTGCTTGCCGTACCGTGGACCCAAGGTCTTGAAGTTGGGTTTGATCCGTTTGGTGATCACCCCGGTGGTATCTTCGATGAACTCCAGCTCTTTGACGTTGACTTCGCTCAGGATCAATCCTTTCACCGCCTCGATAGCCGTTTTGATGGCCGGATTGAGCACCGGAATCACAATCTTCGAGAGTGGTTGACGAACCTTGATATTGACCTTACGACGCAAAGCCAACACCATTGAAGAGACCTTCTGTGCCAATGCCATCATCTCTTCGAGCTTGGTATCCACCAGCTCTTCGTGATATACCGGGAAGTCGGCCAGATGCACCGAAATATCGCTGTGACGGCCGCTCACCGCATTCAGATCGGTAAAGATCCGGTCCGTAATAAACGGAGCGAAGGGTGCAGCCAGCATCGATACGGTCTCCAGGCAGGTGTACAGCGTCTGATAGGCAGCCAACTTATCGGGAGTCATACCGCCGCCCCAGAAACGTTTCCGGTTCAGACGCACGTACCAGTTCGAAAGGTTTTCGTTGACAAACTCCTGAATAGCACGTGCAGCCGGAGTCGGATCGTAATTCTCGAGTGAATCGGTCACGCTCTTCACCAACGTATTCAGCAACGAAATGATCCAGCGGTCGATTTCGGGGCGCTCGGCAACCGGAATTTCGGGCTCCTGACCGGTGAAACCATCGACGTTAGCATATAACGCAAAGAAGCTGTAGGTATTGTACAGCGTTCCGAAGAATTTCCGGCGTACCTCATCCACACCATCGACATCAAACTTCAGGTTATCCCACGGCTGCGAGTTCGAGATCATGTACCAACGCACTGCATCGGTACCGTACTTCTCCAACACTTCGAACGGATCGACGGCATTTCCCAGACGTTTACTCATCTTGTTGCCGTTCTTGTCGAGCACCAGACCGTTCGAGATGATATTTTTAAATGCTACGCTGTCGAACAGCATGGTAGCCAGTGCATGCAACGTAAAGAACCATCCACGAGTCTGATCGACACCTTCAGCAATGAAGTCTGCCGGGTAAACTTTACGGAAAGCCTCACCGCTCAGTTCAAACGGATAGTGCACCTGTGCATAAGGCATAGCGCCCGAATCGAACCATACATCGATCAGATCGCTTTCGCGTACCATCCGCTCCCCTTTCGACGATACCAGCACAATGTTATCGACATAAGGACGGTGCAGGTCAAATTTATTGTAATTCTCTTTCGAGAAGTCACCCTCGACATAAGAGGCAAACGGGTTTTCGGTCATGAAGCCGGCAGCAATCGATTTTTCGATCTCGGCTTTCAATTCAGCTACCGAACCAATACATTTCAATTCGCTGTGGTCTTCGGTTGCCCAGATCGGCAGCGGAGTACCCCAGTAACGCGAACGGGAGAGGTTCCAGTCCACCAGATTCTCGAGCCACTTACCGAAACGGCCGCTACCGGTTGAGGCCGGTTTCCAATTGATCGTCTCATTGAGAGCGATCAACCGATCCTTCACCGCCGTGGTCTTGATGAACCACGAGTCGAGCGGATAGTAGAGCACCGGTTTGTCGGTACGCCAGCAGTGGGGGTAGTTGTGAACATGTTTTTCGATCTTGAAGACCTTACCCTGCTGTTTAAGCATCATGCAGATCGAGATATCGAGCGTCTCATCGGCATCGGTCAGCTTCGGATCATACGCATTCTTCACAAAACGGCCCGCATACTCCCGATATGCATCAGCATCGACATTCGATGCCACGAAATCGGGATCGAGATCCTCCAGCAGGAAGAACTTACCGGTACGATCGACCATCGGCTGCCGTTTGCCCGCTTTATCGATAACCACCAGCGGAGCGATATTCTGCTGTTTGGCTACACGGTCATCGTCGGCACCAAAGGTCGGCGCTATGTGAACGATACCGGTACCATCCTCCGTAGTCACGTAATCTCCCAGAATCACCCTGTATGCATCGCCCATCGGCTTGATCCACGGGATCAACGGCTCATACTCCATACCGGCCAAATCGGTGCCGATAAACTCACCGGTCACCTGATAAGGGATATTTTTGCCGTCACCGTTGTACCCTTCAAGCGGCAGTTCGGCATTCTTTTTCGGGAAATAGTTATGGAACAGATCCTTGGCCATCACCACCGTAATCGGTTCGGCCGTGTAGGGGTTGTAGGTCCGGATACGGAGATAGTGGATCTGCGGCCCGACAGCCAGAGCGGTGTTCGAAGGCAGGGTCCACGGCGTAGTGGTCCACGCAATAAAGTAGAGATCCCCCTCAACCCCTTCAAACAATTTTTCGCTTTTGGCGTTGCGAATCATCTTGAACTGAGCCGTACAGGTGGTATCCTTCACATCCCGATAACAGCCCGGTTGGTTCAACTCGTGGTTGCTGAGGCCCGTACCGGCAGCCGGTGAATAGGGCTGAATGGTGTAACCTTTATAGAGCAACCCTTTTTTATAGAGCTCGCTGAGCAGATACCACAGCGTCTCGATATATTTGTTATCGTAGGTGATGTACGGATCCTCCGTATTGACCCAATAGCCCATTTCGCGGGTCAACTGTCCCCACAAATCGGTATAGGTCATCACCTCGTGACGACAGATATTGTTGTACTCTTCGATCGAGATTTTGGTACCGATATCCTCTTTGGTGATACCGAGTTTCTTCTCGACGCCCAATTCGACGGGCAGCCCGTGCGTATCCCATCCGGCTTTCCGATGCACGAGAAAACCACGCTGCGTTTTGTAACGGCAAATGATATCTTTAATGGTACGGGCCATCACATGGTGAATACCCGGACGGCCATTGGCCGAGGGTGGTCCCTCATAAAACACGAAGGTCGGATGTCCCTCGCGTGTAGCGATACTTTTCCGGAACGTATCATCGGCGTCCCACTGCTTCAAAACTTCCTGTGTGATCTGGGGCAGATTCAACCCCTTGTACTCGTTAAATTTTGGACGGGCCATATTATTTTCAGATTCGCATTGTCTCTATCGGAAGACCTCTTCCGACCATAACGGCCAAAAATAGATATTTCCCTTTAAAAACGCAAATCTGCAGCCCGCACCATACCTGCACTCCACCCCGTTTACACCTCAACGGCCCCTCACTGCCCTATCCTTCGATCAGTTTTGCGGCTTGTTGGCGCATACGTCTGGCCCGTTCTGCGCAATCGGGGTGGGTTGAAAAGAGCTGCGCCACGGACTTCAACGCACCGTTATGCTGCTTGGCAAGTTGCGCCAACTTCTCCAACGCAGAGGCCATCGCCATGGGATCGCAACCGTTTCGGTGCAGGAAGCCGAGGCTGAAATCGTCGGCTGCATACTCCTGTTGCTGCGAAAAGCGCGCTTCGGTATATCGTTCGGCCAGGGCACCCAGTTGCGATCGGCTCAACGTGCCGATTGCACCGCCGACAGCTCCCAGCGCATTGCGCGCAGCCGAAGCCAAATAGGCCTTGCGCATCGCCCCGATCGTATCGTGATTGCGCACATGGCCCATTTCATGCCCGACAATAGCCAGCAACTGCTGATCGTCCATCCGATCCATCAATCCCGAAAAGATCCGGATACTTCCGTCTGCCGTTGCAAAGGCGTTGATAGCATCCGTTTTGTACACTTTGAAGTTGAGCGGAATTCCATTGACAGCGACAAAACGATCGGTCAGAGCGGCCAAGCGGACCGCATAGGGGTCATCTTCTGCGGCCACACACGATTGGGCATCGCTGTAACGAATATACTGTGCAGCCATTCGCTGCACCTCTTTGTCACTCAAATCGGCTGCCGTCAGCACATCGACCGTAGCCTGCAAACCGGGATGCGGCAAGCGGATTCGTCCGCGTAGGACCACCAACAGGTAAATCACCAGTGCTATCAGCAGAATTTTAATCATCTCGCCGCAGGTTTTCGAAAGATTTTCAATCAAAAATAGCAGAAAATAGCGTAACTTCGCATTTGTGTAAAAAAACGCTTATCACAAATAACAATCAAACATATGAAAACCACCCCGTTTACCAAGTATCATATCGAAAACGGTGCCCGCATGGCAGAATTTGCGGGATACAACATGCCCATTGAGTTCAGCGGCATCAACGATGAACACCACACGGTTCGAGAAAAGGCCGGTGTATTCGATGTCAGCCACATGGGCGAGATTTGGGTCAAAGGTCCGCGTGCCATTGATTTTCTGCAGCATGTCACCTCGAACAATGTAGCAGCGCTCTACGATGGCAAGGTACAGTACTCCTGCCTGCCGAATGGTCGTGGAGGTATTGTCGATGACATTTTGGTTTACCGCATCAATGCCGAAACCTTTTTGCTGGTAGTCAACGCTGCCAACACGGACAAGGATTGGAAACACCTTTGCAAAGAGGGCGAAGCGTTCGGTCTCACCCCGGGCAAAGAGCTTTACAACGCTTCGGATGAGATTGCCCAGCTGGCGGTTCAAGGTCCGTTGGCGATGCAGATTGTTCAGAAGCTCTGCCCGAAAGCCGATGTGGAGCACCTCCCCTACTACACCTTTATCAAGACCGAAGTGGCCGGCATTAAGGATGCCATTGTTTCGGCAACCGGTTATACCGGTGCAGGTGGCTGCGAGATCTATGTAGCCAACGAAGACGCCGACAAGCTGTGGGCCGCTCTCTGGAAAGCGGGTGCTGACATGGGACTGAAAAATATCGGTCTGGGTGCGCGCGACACATTGCGTCTGGAGATGGGCTTCTGCCTCTACGGCAACGATATCGACGACACCACCTCCCCGATCGAAGCCGGGCTGGGTTGGATCACCAAATTTGTCGATGGCAAAGATTTTATCGACCGTGAATACAACGCCAAACAGAAAGCAGAGGGTCCCAAACGCCGTTTGGTAGGCTTTGAGTTGGTTGAACGGGGTATTCCACGTCACGGTTACAAGCTGACCGACCACAACAGCAATCTGATTGGTGAGGTGACCTCCGGAACGATGTCACCCTGCCTGAAAAAGGGAATCGGCATGGGATATGTCGATGCAGCTTATGCGGCTCCAGGCACCGAGATTCATGTTGTTATCCGAGAGAAACCGATCAATGCCGTTGTTGTCAAACTGCCGTTCTACAAAAAATAGCATTTTCGACTTGGACCGTTTGGGGCGAGAGGAACGACAAACTGACCTTTGCACAGTGGTCTGACTCACACAAACGGATCCGATAAATAGAATAAGGGAAGGTGTTACCTTCCCTTATTTTTATGCCTATTTTTGCGCCCCATTCATGCATGCCGCTCTCATGCATGCTGCTCTTTCGCCGCCTCCTGCCGCAATCCGGAAAAACTCCTATCCCCTTTCAACAGCGCAGATAACTGCCACCACATCCCTGCACCACCTGCTCGATAAAATCTTCTGTCGTTTGAAATACCCGGCGAACACTTAACCCTGCACAAAACTTTCTCTGCCGGGTCATTGTCCGACCCGGGGACTCACCCTATACTCGGTATTTTTGCCCCAGCACCATACCATTTTTCTTCCACAGGGCCTTTTGCTCCGGTTTCCTCAACGCCATAAACAAAAAAAGAGCCGATCCCAATCCGGATCAGCTCTCCGCTATTCTTTTCAACTCTTTAGAATTTAGGCTCCATTTTCAGATCAAGCGTCAAACCTCAGCAGCACATCGATCAAAGAAAAAACTGCAGCGCTGAAATGCGGTTTTCCCATCCCTGTGCTGTTTTCGCCGTACAGCCCGCCGCCTGAAAATGATCCTACATTAGAAGGTCAGCTTAACACCGGCCAGCACATTGCCGCCCAATCCCCGATACATGTAGTAGGGATAGAGTTTTTGGCAGGCAAGGTTGTTTCCCTGCACGAAAATGCTGACCGCTTTGGAGGCCCGATACTCGACTCCGAAATGGACATCGACCGTTGTATTGACCTTCTCCCATATAGGGCTGGCAGCGCCGATCAGCAATGGTTCACCCTCCAGGGCAAACCAACGACTCGACAGCAGGGTCGCTCCCGCCGAAAGAATCACCTTATCGCGGATGCTGTACCGCAAATCCAACCGTCCCGTAAAATTGGGCACACCCGACACATGTTCGTAACTCTTTTTCGAGAAGCCTTTATACTGCAGCGAAGCCTCGAGACCGAAGGCCCCCGATACCCGTCCTTCAAAATCGGCACCGACCGTCCACATGGTAACCGTATCACACATTACGTTAAACAGGTTTCCATAAGAGACATACGATTCATAATAATTTGAAAAAGTTGCCAGACCTTGTGCATGGGTCAATCCTCCGTACACTTTATAGGAGAAGGCCGAAGAGAAACTTCCCATGATACCGATCCGACCGTTATATTCCGAGGTATTGGCTACCGGCAGAGCTCTGACATAGGGGTTCATCGAGACCAATGAGCGGTAATCGTTGCTCTTCAACCCTCCGTCAACTTCGATGTACGGAACAAAATAGCCATTGGTGCCGTCATAACGCAGCGAAAAGCGCGGATAAAAATAGCATTTCGAAAAATCGTTGCCGGGATCATATCCGGTCATGCTGTTGTAGGTAATATCTACGCCCAACGCAAAGTCAAATTGGTTCCCTTTGTAGTGGTACATCGGAGTAACATGGATCATGTGATTTTGCAGTTCACTGCGCTCGTCACTGCCCAAATACCCTTCATAACCGCCTTGCAACGTCACCTCATGCAAACCGCCGAAACGTTTGCCTAACTTGAGTCCTGCTTTAACACCTGTTTCAGCCATATCGAACTTGTCGCTAAAATAGGCAACCTCGGCTCCGATCTTGAAGTTGAAGTGAGACATGTCGGCAAAGGTATCACCGAACGAGATCCGTCCTCGAACTGTCGTGAAGTGCTGACGCAATCCCGAAGCAGTCGTATCGAATGACAGCGGCAGGGTGATGCGGGTTGGATCATAACCATAACCGTAACGGGTGACCATATCGTAATCGAATCCGACCTCACCATCCAACACATACCGCGAACCGTAGCGCTGCCCAACCACACCGATCTTATTAAAGGTTTCACTGGCCGGGGTTTTCAGATCGTTGCCGTTTTTGATTTTGCTCCAACTGCCGTAGTGGTTCAGATAGGCTCCGAACAGCCCTTTCGATTTGCGGGTCGTATTGAAATAGACATCGGCCACGCTCTGAAACGGATACCCCAAAGCCGCCTTCACATAAAGCGGTTTGGGCTGGCGATAGAGGTCGATGTTGACCGATGCCGGACGGATCGGTGAGACCTCAAACCCATAAGCGATCGGCGAAGGGGTAATGCGGTATTCAACCTCAGGACGCAATTTGACCGTATCGATCAAATTGGGTTTTACATTCAGTTTATTGGCCTCACTGACGGTCGGTTCATAGGCACGGGTCACCTCCATTTCGCGATTCAGATCACTGGATTTGGCCTCGCCCGACTCGGACGTTTTTTCACGCTGCTGAGCGGTAACCGACAGGCTGCAAGACAACAGCAACAGCGTCCCTATCATTGTTTTATTTATCATCGTCGTATAATGTTCGTTATCCGATTTATCGCTATTTCAGTTCGTTGATCTTGCGCAGAGCCTCCTCAACCACCCCGTCATTCTTGTCGGTATATCCATCGACAATACTCTGATAGGTGGCTTTGGCCTGGAAGGTGTCGTTCTGCTGAACATAAATATCACCAAGAATCAGGAAAGCCTTACCGGTCCAATATTGATACGGCAGGTTCTGTTCAGCCATGGCAAACACTTCGTTCTCGGCCTCTTTCAGTTTCCCCTGACCATACAGGATCGAGACAATCCGGTAACGGCTCTCAGCCGCCTCACGGGTCCGGGCATCGATCACCTTACGATAATATTTCAGGGCTTCGTTGTTGTCACCCTGCGACTGCAGCAGACGAGCTTTGGCAAAATCTGCCTTATGAGTAACCTCAGTAGTTATATAAGGCGAAGCCAACACCTCATCAGCCGCTGCCCCCATAGCAGCCAGATCTCCTCCGGCGATCACCGCAGTCATATATCCGTCGAGAGCTGCAGCGATATCGGTCGATTTGACCGCCACTTTGGAGAGGTTCTTATACAGGGCTGCCGCCTGCGAGTAATTTTTGTCTTCAAGTTGCATTTTGGCCGCTTGCTGCAAGGCCGGAACCTTATATTCGCTGGTAGGCATCGACCCCACCTCCTCGAAGGCGGCTATCGCCCCCTGGCGGTTACCTTCCCGCAGCGAGCAGTCACCCAAAGCATAGAGCGCCTCAATTCGGAACGAACCTTTCGGATTTTGCCGCAGGTAGTTGTCCATCAGATTCAATGCTTTGGCATAATCGCCGTTTTGGTAAATTCGATTGGCCGCCGCAAACGAGAGGGAATCCCGCTCGACAAGCGTCACATTCATCTCCACACCGCTCGATTTCGCATACGAAACATAACTGTCCACATCGTTGTTATCCACATAAATGTTGCGTATGCTCAACATCGCATCCTTAGCCTGACGCGAAGAGGGGAATTCGGCAACGATCTGTTTGTAATAGCGGAGCGCCTCGTTACTGTTTCCGAGGTTCTGATAGGTCAAACCCAACTGTGACAAGGCCGGTAGATAATAAGGAGAATCGGGATATTTGGCGATCAACCGTTTGAGCACCGAAGCACCATCGTTGAACTTCTCAGCCTGAACATAGGTACGTCCCAATTCATACATGGCGTCATCCACATAATCGCCCTTGCCACTCGAAACGATGTCGCGCAACGCTTCGATCTTGCGATCGCGCTGATCGAGCAATCCGAGCATAACGGCCCGCTGGAACTGGGCATAATCGGTAGCCGGAGCATTCAGACGAATCGCCTGATCGTAATTGTTGACAGCCTCACGGTAGTCCCGTTGAGCAAAAGCGGCATCACCCAGTCGGTTGTAGGCATCGGCACGCAGATTGTCCCGCGTCGAATAGACCGAAAGGAACTTGTGGAAACTGTTGGCTGCATCGGCCCACCGTTGGGTATTGAAATAGCAATAGCCCAAGTTGTAGTGAGCCACCTTGTTCTCATATTCCGTACCCGGTGAAAGGGTGATATACTCCTTATACAAAGGAATCGCCTTGGTGTAGTTGCCTTGACGGGCATAGGTCTCCGCACGCCAGAATTTGGTCAACGCCGTATATTTGGCATTGAACCGGTTGGCATCCGCTACGTTGAACAACACAAGCGCCTGGTTGTAATCCTCGTTTTGGAAACACTCCAAAGCCCGGAAATAGGCGATCTTCTGTTTGGCCGATTTCACATTGTTGTCCGGGTTGCGAATCTGGTTGATTGCCTCATAAGCTGCCTCGTAGTTGCGTGAATTGAAGTAGGCGGCCAACAGCAATTCGCGAGCCTGATCGATCTGCGGTGAATTGGGATATTGTGTCACATAATTTGACAACGTGGTAATGGCCTCGTTAAAAGCTCCACCACCCAACTCATACTGCAATTTACCAGCATTGAGCATGGCCTCGCGACGAATTTCGGGGTTGAAATCTGCAGCATAGGCCTGCGTAAAGGCACGCAGCGCTTTTTGCTTGTCACCGAGCTTTAGATAGCAGTCTCCCAGATGGAAGGCCGCATTCTGTCCCAGTTCACCCCCTTGTTCAGCCACGGCCGACAGTTGTCCGCTCGCCTTGGTGTAGTACAGCCGGTTGTAATTGCTGTAACCGGCCAAATAGAGCTCCTCAACACCCATCTTACCTCCAAGACGTTCGTAATTTTCGATCTGGTCGAGCGCTTCTGCATACATCTGCTTGCGGAAATAGGATTCACTGAGGATCCGGGCAATTTCAATCTTACGCGTCCCGGTTGCCTTGGCCATCAACGGCACTCCATGTTCAATCACATAGTCGTAATTGCCCTGACGGAACTCGATCTGCAACAGATAGAACGGTACGATCGGTGCATAAGCCGGCACATCGGCAATCGATTTAAAGCCCTCCTTGGCGGCATTCAGATCACCCCGCGAGTAATCGATATAGGATTTATAATAGGTCGCATGAGGAGCGTAGGCAGGATCTTCCGTGCACTGCTGAAAATAGGTATAGGCCTCATCGGTATTTCCCGTTTGAAAGGCCGCATACCCCGTACGGAAATAGTACTCATCCTTGCGGGAATAGGGCAACTCGTTGGGGTTTACGGTCAACAGATGCTCATAGGCCTTTTCATACTCGCCATCCTTTTCGAGAACCGTTCCCAAAGCGAAGTGAATATCGTTCAGATAGATCGAATTGGGATAATCCTCGACAAAACTTTCGAGCAGATCACGGGCACCGTTTTGTTGCCGTTCTGCCGCACACAATGCAATGTAATAGCGGGTCCGCATCCGATAGCCGGCATCGTCGATCGGCATCACCTTCAGAGCCTTCTGAAATTCGATCAACGCCGAACCATACTGCTGACGCTCATAGAGCTCGACCCCTTTGTCATAGTGGTACTGCGGCCCACGCTCCATAGCGTTTGCTGGGCCGGCACATACGCTCGCCACAAACAAAGCCGTCGGTATCAACCATTTTCTCTTCATATCGTCAAATATTTAACGCTGTAACTCTCTTTGTCTGTTCGTCTCTGATCAGATGGGGCATGCTGCGCTCCAATCTTTAGCAACAAATTTCGTATCATAGGGCAGATACCAGCCGCTGCACCCTCTCTGGTCAACCTTGCGATCTGCTATCGTCATCTTCCCTGTTTCGTTCGCCCCATCAACTTTGGGCAATCGTCCATCGGGTTGTTCCCCAACAACAAAAAACCACCCCCTCCACAGACCACTTTGCATCTTCAAGCGCGCCGCTTTCCCCGGCAGAAACCGAAAAGTGACCGATCCCGGAGCGAGTCCACCTCCCTGCTTAGCGAGGTTGGGTGGGTTCGAGCTGGGCGATGCGCAATTTGGCACTGCGAGAGCGGGGGTTCCGTTCGATCTCATCGGCATCGGGCACAATCGCCTTGCGGGTCAACACCCGAAACGGCGTCAGCACCCGTCCGTAAAAATCCTGCTCGGCCTTTCCCTCGAAATTACCGCTCCGCATAAAATTTTTCACCAAACGGTCCTCCAGCGAGTGGTAGGTGATCACCACCAAACGCCCTCCGGGAGCTAACGTCCGTACCGTCTGCTCCAACATCATCTTCAAGGCCTCCATCTCGCCATTCACCTCGATCCGGATGGCCTGAAAGAGTTTTGCCAAAAATTTACTCTCACCTCCTCGAGGGGTAACGGGAGCAACTGCTTCGATCAATTCGTTGATGGTCTCGATCGGGCTGTTACTGCGGCTTCGTTCGATGCACTGCGTAATGCGGTGCGGGGAGTCCAACTCGCCGTAGTCCCGCAACAAGGCGGTCAACCGCACATGGTCGTAGCTGTTGACCACTTCGGCCGCTGTCAGCTGTGCACGTTGGTTCATCCGCATATCGAGCGGAGCATCGTACCGGAACGAAAAGCCCCGCTGCTGCGTATCGAAGTGGTGCGACGACACCCCCAAATCGGCCAAAATGCCATCGACCCGCTCCACGCCCAGATAGCGCAACCAGGTATGCATGAAACGGAAATTGCTTTCGACAAAAGTCAACCGGGGATCATCGGGAAGATTGGCCCGCGCATCACGATCCTGATCGAATGCGAACAGACGGCCTTGAGGTCCCAACCGTTGGAGAATGCCACGCGAGTGTCCACCGCCCCCAAAGGTCAGATCGACATAGACGCCATCTGGCCGGATCTCCAGCCCGTTAAGGCTCTCTTCAAACAGTACCGGTACGTGATAGACACTCATACGGATTTCTTGAAAAAGACGTCGTAAAGGTATAAAAATTACCTGATTTTTTGTCGATTGATTCCTCAATATTCTACCTTTGTAGGAACAACACTGACCAGCGTGCAAACGAACGATATTCTGCAAGTGGATCTGGACAAGGTGATCGCCGACAAGAATCCGCGATTGGCCCGTCTTTTGCCCCGTTTTCTGAAGCGCTATCTCAAGCGAATCATTCATCAGGACGAGATCAACCACGTTCTGCGCTCGTTTTCGCACCAGACACCTGTCGAATTTATCCGTTCGACCCTCTCCTACATGGAGATCTCTTACCGGGCGGTTGGATTGGAGCAGCTCTCCGACCAGGGGCGTTATCTTTTCGTCTCGAACCACCCGTTCGGCGGCATGGACGGGATGATGCTCTGCGACGAACTGGACAAACGGTTCGGATCGGGGCGTATCATTGTAAACGACATTTTGATGAATCTCAAGCCTTTGGCCCCGCTCTTTGTTCCGGTCAACAAGCACGGACGCCAAAACAGCGACTATCTGCGTTTTTTCCGGGAGGCACTGGCCAGCGATGACCAGATTGCCACCTTCCCGGCCGGTCTCTGTTCCCGACGCATCGACGGAAAGGTTTGCGACACCAAGTGGAAAAGCAGTTTTGTCAAAAATGCTATTGAAAGCCAACGGGATATTGTACCGGTCTTTTTCGAAGGGCGACTATCGAACTTTTTTTACAACCTCTCCTCCTTCCGAAAGAGGATCGGCATCAAAGCCAACATCGAAATGATCTACCTGCCGGATGAGATGTTCAGCCAACACGGACGCCATTTCGACATCCATTTCGGCGCTCCTGTCCCCTGGCAGGAGCTGGCCGCAGCCGGCTCCGCCTCCCACAACGCCCAGCGTATCCGGGAGATGGTTTATGCAATGGCACCCGAAACAGAGTAGGTTCTTCACTGAATCAGGAAAAACGGTGCAGATGTATGGATTTCTCGCTGATTTATGTAATTTTGTAGCATAGCTAAATACCCATCCATGGAACCCATTATTCCACCTGTGGACCGCAGTTTGATCCTTACTGAGTTAACCGAGGAGAAGCTGCTTCGCAAAACCAACAACGGTAATAACGAAATCTACGTTGTCACAGCCCAAAACAGTCCGAACATCATGCAAGAGTTGGGACGTCTGCGCGAACTCTCTTTCCGAGATGCAGGCGGCGGCACCGGAACAGCTGTCGACATCGACGACGAAGACCGAGCCGAGGGGGGATATCAGCAACTTTTCGTTTGGGACCCCAAAGCCCAGGAGATTGTCGGCGGATACCGCTTTATTGTCTCCCGCACCTCACATCCCAAACACATGTCCACGGAACACTATTTCCGTTTCAGTGATCGTTTCCGCGACGAGTTTCTACCCTATACGATCGAATTGGGCAGATCGTTTGTTCAGCCGCTCTATCAGGGTATTCGCCAAAATCCCAAAGGGCTCTATTCGCTCGACAATCTGTGGGACGGACTGGGGGCGTTGGTCATCACCAATCCCGACATGAAGTACTTTTTCGGCAAGGTGACCATGTACGGAGATTACAATCGGGAGGCACGTGATATTCTACTCTACTTCCTGAAAAAATATTTCCCCGACCACGACAATCTGATTGAAGGGATCTACCCCATCGAGCTGAAATTCGACACAGAGAAGATGGAGCAGATGTTCTGCGGAGGGAGCTATGCCGAAGATTACAAAATTCTCACCCGCGAGATTCGCAAATGCAAGGAGAATATTCCGCCGCTGATCAACTCCTACATGAATATTTCGCCATCGATGCGTGTTTTTGGCACGGTGACCAACCCCGACTTTGGCAATGTGGAAGAGACCGGCATCCTGATTACGATCAACGACATCTATCCCGTCAAGTCAGCACGCCACTTCAAAATGGTCAAATAGCAATCCAGGGAGAGGGTCAAAGAGGGCCACAGGCGAAGCTGGATGGAGCCGAATCAGGCTGAATACTGAAAGGGAATAAATGGGGCTGAATGGTGCTGGATAGTGCTGAATGGTATTGGCCCAATTCACACGTTTCGCGAACTCCACACGTCCCCCCCAATTCCACTCGCTCCCTAATTCCATACAGGCCGCTTTCCACACACGCCTCATGATGCGTCCTTACGACTCCTGCACCCTCTCGACTTCTTGCACTCCCACAGCGCCGTGCGTTTCCACTGTTCGTTGCACCTCCGAGCTACGCCTTCTTGTGCTCCCGCGACTCTTTGTGCTTCCATCGTTCGTTGCATCTCCACGACCTTTTGCCACATCGGTTCCTTGCCCTCCGTCAGCTCGTTGCCCGGTATTAGCCATTGTATCGGGGCGGTTTATTTTATTGGGGCATTCATCCCATGAGTAGTCAGCAATCCCTTGCAATTTGGGTCAGCCATTTTTTTGAGTCGGCCAGATCTTCCTCTTCATTCATTTCATCCATCACGTTTTTGGAAACCCTCCTTCCCCAACCATCCTTTCGGGGGAAGGATACAAAAAAAGGATACAGCGCCGTCCTCGTACGGTGCACGCCGGTTGCAAACACGGATTCAGGGACAATCGAGGCCAACAGAGGCTGACGGCGAGGGACAAACAAAGGACAGAGAAAGAGCAAAGGGCCTCAGATACAATCAAATTTTACCTCCCAATTCCCGCACGTACCGAGCAAACGCCCCGAGGCAGAACTTTTCCACATAAAAGCAGCATAAAAGCAGCATAAAAGCAGCAGGGCGCACAGATTACTGTGTGCCCTGCTGCTTTATTGGTCGTGCAGATCTCTCCGATTTACCCTCTGTCTGCTTTTCTTCACACGTTATAGCGAATATGAATTTTTCCGCCTTGTCATGCCGCCCGAATCGTCCGGCTATTCCGATTATTCCGATGGTGAGGTCTCATCCTGAGACTGCACCACAGCATATTCAGCCTCTTCTCGCGCCATTTTGCGCTCTACACGAGCCGCCAACAGGATACTGAACTCATAGAGCCCATACAACGGAACCACTACCAAGAACAGGCTGAATATATCGGGAGGAGTAATAATTGCCGAAATGACCAGCAGCAGCACCAATGCATGTCGACGATAACGTTTCAGGAACGAAGCGGTAATCAGTCCCATCCGGGCCAAGAAATAGACCAACAGAGGCAGTTGAAACACCACAGCGCAGGCAATTGACACGCTCAACACGGTCGTCAAATACGAACGGATATCGATCATGTTCGTAATATCAGGGCTTGCTTGGTAGCCGGCAAAGAAACTGATTGAAAGCGGGGCGATCAGGAAATAGCCAAAAGCCAGACCGGAAAAGAAGCACAAAGAGACGTAAAATACGAACATTCGGCTTTTTTGCCGTTCACGTGGGGTAAGGGCCGGTACGACAAAACGCCACAGTTCCCACAGCAAATAGGGCACAGCAACTGCCACGGCGGTTGCGAAAGCGACCTGCATATGCAAATTGAACTGTCCGGCCAAAGCTGTGTTGACCATATTGATTTTCACCTGGTTGATACAGATACGGCTATCCCCAAAAATCCAGTGGGAGAGGTCACACAGCCAGCGGTTTGTCGGGAAGTTGGGTGATTGCGGGCCCATCAGCACCCAGTCGATGATATACTTCTTTCCGATGAAAGCGGCTATCATCACCACGACCAGAGCCATCACCCCCCGAACCAGATGCGGGCGTAACGCTTCGATATGTTCAAAAAAAGTCATCTCGGTATCGGATGACTTTTCCCTTTTATCGGACATGATTTACATTACAAATGAATCGGTTCTGTCTGCTTATTTGGTCTGCTCGTCTTTGGATTCGTTTTTTGAAGCAGTTGTTTCGTTGGTATTTTCAGCGGTATAATCTCTGTTGACAGCATCTTTAAACTCCTTGACTCCGCGTCCCATTCCACGCATCAGTTCAGGAATTTTCTTACCGCCAAAAAGGAGAATTACCACCAACACGATAACCAGTAACTGCCAAGGACCGATAACGCCCATTGGCAACATGAATGCTAACATATATTCAAATGTTTTGGGTTAAATTCAAGGAACTGCATCTACTGCAACGCAAATATAACATAAAAAATTTGATTACCATCCCTTTGAAAAAAATTGGCGCCCAATCCGGATCGTACCGGATCGGGCGCCGCTATCACGAGACAGGCCTAACTATTTCGTCTTAATAATCAACTTGTAATTACCTGAATGGAGGTCAATTGTCGCATTACCGCCATCGACCTTCAGATCGGCCGGTGAACCCTGAGCCGCCTCAACCGACTGTACATCGTTCAATTTAACAGTTGCCGTAGTATTGGCCGGGATCGTGATCTCCCATTCGATCTGGCCATCTTTGCGTTCCCAGTGGCTCTTGATCTTACCCGATACCGAGTTATACGACGCCTTCACATAATCGAGGCCATCAATAAATACGGGCTGCATCAAAATCTTCTTGAAACCTGCCGATTGCGGATCGTTGCGGATACCGGCCAGATTCTCGTAGAACCAGATTACCAGGTCACCCAACAACATGACATGGTTACCGGAGTTCATACGCATCTCTGCCGTATCGCCGTTCCACAGCTCCCAAATGGTCGTTGCGCCCTGTTTAGCCATATAACCCCAGCTTGGGTAGGTATCATTTGAAGCAATGGTATAGGCCAACTCCGGGTTGCCGAATTCGGTCAGACCACGCATCAACTGCTGAATACCCACTACGCCGACATTGACATGACTGTTCGATTCGTTGACAATCTTATTGACCACATTCTGGAAAACTTTACCCTCGTAACCCTCCGGCACCAGACCGAGCCGCAGCGAAAGCAGATTTGCCGTTACCGTATTGTTGTCATACTGGGCGGTTTCGTAGTTGAAGTATTTCTTATTGTAAGCCTCTTTCAGTTTGGCAGCCACCTGCTGATAATGGGTCGTATCGGCGTCATTACCGGTCAGGACGGCAAAGTTGCACATCATCTTCAACAGACTGTAATACATGGTCGACGAGAGGATTTCGCCAGCGGTGATGCGGGCAGGATCCTCGGAGTGGATCAACTCCTGTTTTTCAGGAGGCATGCACCAGTCACCGTAACGATCCTGGAAGATCAGGTCGTCGCGCATGGTGTTTTTCTCCATAAATTGCATCCACTGACGCATAGCCTGATAGTGGGTCGTGATACCACTCTTGTCGCCGAACTGACGATACAGCATGTCAGCTACATAGAAGTAGGCAGCCGGCCAGGTTACATCGTCACGATAGACAGACCAGGTACGGGGCGAAACATCGGAGATACGACCCAGCGAATCACGCGAGTCATAAATATCCTGCAACCATTTTTTGTAGAGCAGGGCATTTTCAAAGATGAAGCTCTCACCCAGGGCACCGGTTGTACGGTCACCGAGCCAACCCAGACGTTCGTCACGCTGCGGGCAGTCGGTCGGCATACCCCGATAGTTGCCACGGATACCCCAATAGGCATTTTTGTAAACCTGATTGATCACCGGATTCGACGTTTCGAACTCACCGATCGTCTCCATCTTGTCATAAATCACCTTACCGGTGAAGACATGCAGAGGCGGCATATAGTCCAACCCTGCGATTTCGACATAGCGGAAACCGTGGTAAACGAATGAGGGTTCCCACTCGAACTCTGCATTCCAAGCCGGGATATAGGTATCGGTAGCTTTTGCGGTACGAAGGTTTTCCGTCATGAGCGATCCGTCGGGTTTGAGGCGCTCAGCAAAACGGAAGGTGATCGGTTTGTTGATCTTACCCTCCAATTTCACGTGCAGCCAACCCACCATGTTCTGGCCCATATCGAGCAGGATATTGCCATTGGCCATTTTGGTAATCGAAACAGGTTTCAGCTCCTCCATCACACGGATATTCTCGTTGGGCTGAGCAACCAGCTGGCCGCCCGGAGCCGAAAGAGCCTGAGCTGCCATCCATTTTTTATCGACCTTGTAACCGGTGCGGTTCCAGCCGGGCATCTCGTTGTAGGCTTTATACTCCTCGCCATCGAACTCGTTGTTGGCGATGATCGGACCACTGGCCGTTGCCTGCCATGTCGTATCCGAAACCACCAGCTCTTTGGTGCCATCCTGATATTCAAGCTCCAACTGAGCCAACAAACGGGGCACGCCGAAACCACGAGTACCGGGATTACGCATCGGGAAGAAACGACCGTTGCCCAATACCACACCGATCGTGTTGTCGCCCGAGCCGAGCAATTTGGTCACATCATACGAATTGTAGTACATCGTTGCCGGAGCGTGAGTCGGCATCGATTCGAATACATCTTCGGTAATCGCTTTGCCGTTCAGATAACTTTTGGCCGATCCACCCACACTGATGTAGAGTACCGCACGTTTCAGATCGGAACGTACCGGGAACTCCTTGCGCAGATAACGGGCCGCCAAACGGGTCGGGATAGCCTCAGTGGCACCATCTTTACCCATCGTCTCGCCGGGGTTGGTGGCCCCTTCAATACCGATCCACTGCGCTTTCCAAGCGGTGGAATCGAGCAGCGCCGTAGCAAACGATTGGGTCTCACTCCAGGCGGAGTTACCACCGGTCGTTTTTACCCGGACACGCCAGAAATATTCGGTTGCCGATTGCAACTGGTCGCCGCCATAGGTAATAAACAGCGAAGTGTCCGAATCCACAAAGCCGGAATCCCACAACAGGTTTTTACCCTTTTCCAGGTCATCTTTCGATGCAGCCACCTGAATGCGGTAGGCCTCCTGCATCACATCCGGTTTTTCGGACTCGATCTGCCACATGAATCGCGGATGATCGGTACCCACACCGACAGGATTTTCACGCAACTCGACCCGCAGTTCGTCTACCTGAATCTTCGACGAAGTACAAGAGAACCCGAGCCATGCAGCGCACACCGCCATGAATAACACTCTTTTCATAAACAGGTTCGATTTAAGTTAATAAAGTATTTGTTTGCAATATATCTTTTCTGGAGCCTTCCAAGCCCCTGTTGATATTTTTACTTTTTAGTTTGCTTGTGCCCTATCCAAGAGAATGTAGTACGGTACTCCCCATTCCCGAAAGTCTGGCACGATTCCCCGTGATTGCTCAAGCAGGCGCCTTCGCCCTGCCCGATCCTCTTTCGTCGGGGAGCCTCTCCGGCAGTCAGGCCCCTTATCTCTTTGCGACCGGCGTGATCACCACCGTAAAAGTGTAGTCGCCATAAGGCAAGCAATACTCCGGCAGCGGCAGCGAGCCCCAACTATCGACACACCCCAATCCCATCTGACGACCGTCGATAGACACACAAGTGAGATCCCGTTCATGCAGCTCACCGGAGTGACGCTGATGCTTTTTATCGCCGTCATCAAGATCGCTGGTCAGATAGTGCAGCGCCGTAGCGAAGAAGGGCTGCTCGGCCGAGAAGGCCAATCCACGACCATCCACATCGACCACCTTCCACCAGCGCACATCGCTCTTGGATCCGGTCTCCTGCGGGCGAACGTAGGGATAGAACTGGTCGGATACCAGCTGACGGTATCGTCCCATAAAGGTCGAATGGTTGCGGTCGGCGTAGTTCTCCTCCGGACCACGGCCATAATAGTCGATCCGATCAAACTGTTTGGGCATCACCAACTGCATCCCGAAACGGAACATATCGGGCACATCTTTGCGCGAGGCATCAGCCTTCAACTGTTGCGTCACCTGCAAGGCACCGTCATTGTTCATCCGATAGGTCATCTCCAACTTAGCCGACACCTCCGGCATGTTGTACAGTGCTTTGATGGTCGGCAAGGTATTTTCACCTTCAGCCGGGGTAAAGGTGAGCTGCTCGAGCACCATCTCCGGGTTGCACCATACGGCATTCTTCACCTGCAACGAAGCGCCGAAGTCATTATCGGTCGGACCACGCCAGAAATTGGGGCGTAACACATAACCCTTTTTGAGCATCTCCACCCCTTTGGACTGATACGATTCGAGCCAGCCGGTCGTACGGTTGAAGATCGCCTTGACCTCGCCCGCTGTCAATTCATAAACCGCAATGTTTTCATAACAGTTGACCGCATCGCCTTGTGCGGTGTAGGTGTCATAGCGTTGTGTCCCCTCACGGACCAGCAGCTGCTGACGTGCCACCGGATAACCCGCCGGCAGCAGATCGGTTGCACTCTTGAGCCGATACGAGAGATTCAAAAAGAGGTCATCGGTATCAGCCTGCGGCAGCGCATAACCGTTCAGTGTAATCTTAGCCTTCTGTTGCGGGCCCACCGGCAGCTGATTGACCACACCACGAGAAAGGACATATCCTTTGGGGCCATCGACCAGCTCCCACTCCAGCACTAAATCGGAAAGATCGGTAAAGAAATTTTCATTATAGACTTCGATCACCCCTTTGTTCAGATCCACCGGAGTGGTCCACACCGACTGATAATAGTAACGGACCTCTCCCATGTGTGGATTGGGGTTACGGTCGGGGCTGATCAAACCATTGCAATTGAAGTTCTGATCCGACGGATCGTAAGGGTTAAAGTCACCGCCATAAGCATAAAACATCTCGCCACGGTCGTTGTACTTACGGAAACCCTGATCAACGAAATCCCAGATGAAACCGCCCTGCAGGGTCGGGTGTTTGCGAATCATATCCCAATACTGAGCGAATCCACCCATCGAATTACCCATCGCATGGGCATACTCGCACTGGATCAGCGGACGATAATTGCTCTTTGCCTCCGCACGGCTTTTGGCAGCATTTTCGTCATTGCCGTAATTGACCTCTCCCAAAGCGTAACGCTCCACCGAATCATACGGAGCGTACATCGGACAGAAGATATCGGTATGGTCTGCCAAATTGGCCCGCTCGTACTGTACGGGACGAGTCGGGTCGTAGGCTTTCACCCAATCGTAGCAGGCTTCGAAGTTGGGGCCATCGCCCGCCTCATTGCCCAAAGACCAGAAAATAATTGAAGGGTGATTTTTGAAGGCTTTGACCATACGCTCGTTACGTTCGAGGTGAGCCTTTTTGTAAGCAGGATCCTTTGCCAGGGTCTCTTCGCCATAGCCCATACCGTGCGACTCGACATTGGCTTCGCTCACCACATACAGGCCATACAGATCGCAGAGATCATACCACAGCGGATCATCGGGATAGTGGCAGGTCCGAACACTGTTAATATTGTTCTCCTTCATGATGCGGATGTCCTCTACCATCCGTTCCGGCGTTACGTAATAGCCGGTCAACGGATCCATCTCATGACGGTTCACCCCTTTGAAAAGAACCGGCTGTCCATTGACCCACACCTGACCTTTGTCGGGGCGCAATTCGATCTTGCGGAATCCGACCCGCTGATGAAGCGTCTCCAGCTCCTTCCCCGAAGCATCACACAACGTCAACTCCAGCTGATAAAGGTTAGGCTCCTCCGCGCTCCACTTGCGGACATTGCGCACCTGCATACTCAACCGACAACTGTCATTGGCATCGAGCTGAGCGACCACCGGTGCGAATTTACCCTCTTTGCCACTCAGCGTCATTTTCACCGATCCGCCGGCAACATTCAACCCCTTCACATCGACCTGCAGACGGCCGGTGCGGTAAGCAGCATCCAGATCGGCAACCACGCGCAAATCTTCGATTCGCTGTTGTGGCCGGGCATACAGATAGACATTGCGTCCAATACCCGACAGCCGCCAAAAGTCCTGATCTTCGAGGTAGGTACCGTCGCACCAACGGTAAATCTGCAGAGCAATCAGATTTTTGCCAGCTTTGAGATAGGGCGTAATATTGAAATCGGCGCCCATCTTGCTATCCTCGCTGTAACCGACAAAACGGCCATTGACCCACACATAGAGGTTCGAGGTGGCCGATCCCACATGCAGGAAGACATCCCGGCCGTCCCAATTGGCAGGCAGGTCGAACGTGCGACGATAAGAACCGACATGATTATTTTTCTCCTCAACAAAAGGAGGATTATTGGCAAATTGGCGAGACCATACATAGGGCACATTGGTATAGACCGGATCGCCGTAACCGTTCATCTCCCACAACGCAGGGACAGGGAAATTCACCCATCCTGCATCATCGAAATCCTCTTGAAAAAAGGTTTTTGGGCGTTGGTTCAGGTCGTTGACCCAATTGAATTTCCACAAGCCATTCAATGAGAGTGCCCACGGAGAGGTCTCCACAACCTGCTCGCCACCGGGCAACACATCGACCACCCGTTGCGGGGCATAATCAGCAAAAAAGGCATGGGCCGGTTCACGATTGACGGCATTCAGTTCGGGATCTTGCCATTCACGTCCCGTTTGCGCAAAGGCCGTCACGGTTGCCAGCGAGAGGGACATACACGAGATAATGTCTCTTAACATCTTTTGTTGTTTCACAATATGAATAATTCTGAGTCCTGTATAACGGTTTCACAGCTTCAGGAAACCCACACCAGCTCAAAGAACAAATTTAACAATAATTACTGAAATTCAAAGTCGATCCGGCCCGACTTCATACAGAAGAGCGTCTTACGTATCCGCCTATTTGAGCCACTTGCGTATCGATTTTGACGCGTAACAAGCCCCAGACCCCTCTCCTCGGCACATTCGCTTCCCGAACATTTTTTTCATTTTTTGTTGCATCCTGTCGTGCACCACGGGAGGCGACCACCTGCGTCAAATTTTATTCATCCCCCTCTTCTCCGAAGAGATTACCTATCGGTAATTCGTATGCACCGAACAATAACAAGCTGTTCTTTTCTTTGGGCTCAACCTCTTTCCCAAGCATCGTCTCGGAATTCCGGATCCTCAAGGCAACACAGAACGCCCACCAACCCTTAAACAATCATCAAAAACGTCTGCCCCTACAAAGCACCATTGCGTCCAAAAATGCAGGACACCTCCAGTAGCCTCAATCGTTCACTGACACCTTGACAGCTCTCAAGAACCCTACAATTCCTAAAGCACAACTACTTCAAAGATGCTTCAAGACACTCCCTAAGTAGCCCCCATCACCCTACCCTCCTTAGGCACTCCATTCAACCCACACCCCCCAAAAAAATGCCCTCAAGAGGCTCGGATTACCCCCAAAGTCTCTTCCACACAACAACGTAGAATATCCCTGACCCAGAGCACGCCTCGCATTCAAACACCTCAACTCTCCGTTCTTTCACCCCACCCTTTCCCCGGCAATCACAAAAAAGCAAAGGCCCGGATGAAAATTCATCCGGGCCTGCATAAGACAAAACTTCTTAACGGAACGACCAACTTAACTTAATGTAGTGTGTGTGGTGGGGGAGGGAAAAGAAATGGACTCCGCGTTCCGGTAGCATAGCCGCAGGTGTTATCCGATTGAGATATCAAGAATCTCAAACGGGATCACTCCAGAGGGGACTTGAACATCGACCTTGTCGCCCTTTTTATGTCCGAGCAGTGCACGTGCGATAGGCGTTCCGATTGAGAGTTTACCCTCTTTGAGGTTGGCTTCACTCTCCGACACGAGCGTATATTCGACGTTCTTGCCGGTTTTCATATTTTTGAGTGTGACACGAGTCAAAATCTGGACAGAGCTGGTGTCGATACGGGACTCGTCGATTACACGAGCATTCGCCACCATCTCCTCGAGTTTGGCAATGCGCATCTCGAGCATTCCCTGAGCCTCCTTGGCCGCATCGTACTCAGCATTTTCGGAAAGGTCGCCCTTATCCCGCGCCTCTGCAATCGCAGCTGAGATGGCAGGACGTTCCACCGAGCGCAGGTGATCCAGCTCATTTTTAATTTTTTGCAAGCCGGCTTCTGTCAAATGAACAACTTTTGATGCCATAACGAAGAGACATTAAAATGGTTTAATAAAACACAAAAAGAAAAAATCCCGGCCGCCACAAGTGGTAGCCAGAACTCCTTCCGATGAGACAAATATAAACATTCTATTTTGATTTTCCAACAGGCTGCCCGCCCAAAAAAGCAAAAAAAGTTGCCCTGACGCTCTTTCTGGGACCACTTCAGCGTGGAATCGGCTGCAATCGGGCAAATTGGCACCGGACCTGTTGACGAAATCGGATACGATTATTATCTTTGGGAGAAACGACTCTGTCCAAACAACCCCACTGAGCCATGCAGATGCTACTGATACTGGCCGCAACGACCACCCTGAAGAGTATTTTGACTGCAGGGTACGTTGTGTTTGTGCTGATCACCATCGGCGTCATCATCCACGACAAGCGCGATCCGGTCAAGGCGCTCTCGTGGATTGTCGTACTGATTTTGCTGCCCGTAGCGGGATTTTTGCTCTATATTGTCTTCGGGCGCAACCACCGCAAAGAGAAGCTATTCAATCGCAAAGAGTTGCGGGATTTGGAGCAGATCGATGCCCTGAGTCGTGAGCAGCTCTACGCCATCAACAACGCCGCCCTGATGTTGCGCAGCGAGATCACCCAGAACCGCGATATCATCACACTCCTGCTAAACAACAACAAAGCGCTGTTGACCAGCCATAACCGCATCCGGATCTTAAACAACGGCCCCGTTACATTTGACGAAATTCGAGCGGCCCTGCGAGCCGCCAAATCTTCGATCCATCTCGAGTACTACATCATTGAAGATGATCCACTGGGCCGCGAGATTGCCGACATACTGGTTGAGAAGGCACAACAAGGAGTCGAAGTCCGTTTGATCTACGACGATGTAGGCAGTTGGGGATTGAGCCGTCGATTTATCCGCCACCTGCAAGAGGCCGGTGTCGAGGTGGAATGTTTCATGCGCGTTGTCTTTCCGTGGTTGACCAGCAAGGTCAACTACCGCAACCACCGCAAAATTTTGGTTGTGGATGGGGAGATCGGTTTCACCGGGGGCATCAACATTGCCCAACGCTACGTGACAGGCACCAAACTGGGACCGTGGCGGGATACGCACCTCAAACTCGAAGGGGAGGCGGTCCGCATGCTGCAAATCGTCTTTCTGACCGATTGGTATTTTGTCAGCAAACAACAGCTGACAGATCACGACAAATACTTACCCCAAAACACCGTTCAGGAGGAGTGTCTGGTTCAAATCGCCACCTCGGGTCCCGATTCAGACTGGGCCTCGATCATGCAGGCCTTCTTCTCGGCCATCACGCGGGCCCAGCAGCACATCTACATCTCTTCACCCTACTTTACCCCCAACGAGGCCATCTTAACCGCCATCAAGGTGGCGGCACTCAGCGGGATCGATGTCCGGATCATGATTCCGAGCCGTTCCGATTCGAAAATCGTCTATTGGGCCTCGCGCTCCTACATCGGCGAGCTGATCGATGCCAACGTCAAAGTGTATCTCTACCGCAAGGGGTTCAACCATTCAAAGTTGATCATGATCGACCGCCAGTTTGCCTCGGTGGGAACGGCCAACATGGACATTCGCAGCTTCGAAGACAACTTCGAAGTTTCGGCCATTATCTACGATCGCCGCATTGCAGCCGAACTCGAAGAGCAGTTCCTCGAAGATTTATCACACTGCCGTTTAGTCACACGCGAATACTGGGAGACCCGTCCCCTGCTGCACAACATTTACGAGGCCGTCGCCCGCCTGTTCAGCCCTCTATTATAGAGAGTCGCCCACACGCCCTTGTCACGCCTCAGGTCTGTTCCGGGACTGCACTGGGGCTGCTCGGGGCCTGCTCCGGATCTGTTCTGAGTCTTTGGCCCGCCAATCGACTCTGCAATGTCTCCGCCTGCTCTCCACCGACCCACCACGGAATAACATGTTGTTTTGCGAAATCGCTACCAAGGTACCCAAGCTGTCTAATGGGCTGAAACCAAGCGATCGCCCCTCAACAGAGGGACAATAAAGCCGTTCCCATTAACATAGCCCCAACCTCCCCTATAATACTCCCCTTCCACACATCTGCCCACACCAAAATGGTTACGTCGATCGCAGAGGCCGTTTAAGCAGGCTGCTTACCCTCGAATAAAAATCGGGTTCGCGAACTGGAACTAGAACTGAAACTGGGACTAACACCCGTCATAACACATGTCCCTGTTACGTGCGTTGATTTCGACACACTACAACATTCGTGAGGCTTACCCCAGCGTACACTACCTCAACCCGCAACCAACGACAACATCCAGTCCCTATTTTTCCGGTTACTCTTCGGCTTGCGGAGAAATGCACCCGGTTTCAGACCGGTTTTTCCGGCATTTTTACTACCTTTACCGCAGAAACCCATTAAACGGAATTCCATGACTAAAAAGATCCTTCTGATCAGTTCGGCACTGCTATTGTTAACGATAGTCATAAGTCCGAATGCACAGGCTCTGAGTCCGATCCGCTTCGGTATCAAAGCCGGTATCCAGACCCAATCCTTAAAGATGGACGGTCTGAGATGGAGCGACCTTTCGAAAAGCAATAACTTCGGCTACCAACTGGGTGCCATGATTCAGGTTCCGCTGGGGCCTGTCTATCTGCAACCCGAGATTGTGTACAACTCGGCACGATTCAACCTGAACGGCAACCTGCTCTACTCGGACGGTGGCATTGAGCAACAGGATGTTCGAGCCAAATATGCAGTCAATACAGTCCAGTTACCGGTATTGGTTGGCATCAAGATTCTTTTCTTGCGTGTTTTTGCAGGCCCGACCTTCAACCTGCTGACCGACACCTCGAACAAATCGGGAAAACAAGGCGTCTCCTTCAATTCGAGTGTCAACAAATCCTCGGTAGCTTTTCAGGTGGGTGCCGGTGTTGAGATCGGCAAATTCAACATAGACATTCGTTACGACGGACAGTTCAAACGCCCGAGCCAGACCTTTACGTTCGGTACGGATCAGCCCGCCCAGACGGTCAAAACCAAAATGAACAACTGGCAGCTGAACTTGGGCTATTTCTTTTAACCGATTTAATTTCACCGCGGACATTCATACATGACAGAAAAAGTTATTCAACTCGAAGGCATTGATCCGATCGACCTTTACGGTTCGGGAAACAGTAATATAGGGCGAATCAGCTCAAAATTTCCGAAACTGAAGGTCATAGCACGCGGTTCGGCCATTAAGGTGATGGGCGAAGCAGGTGAAATTGACCGCTTCGATCGTAAACTGACGGAGTTGATTGACTATTTCAGCCGTTACGGGCACCTGTCCGGGGAGGTGATCGACCAGATTTACGACGGGGGGATGCCCAATCAGGATGAGCTGCCCGATCAGGAGACGATCGTTTACGGCAACAACGGGGTTGTGGTACGTGCCCGGACAGTCAATCAGCAGCGTTTGGTCAAGCTCTACGAGCACAACGACCTGCTTTTTGCGGTAGGGCCTGCCGGATCCGGTAAAACCTACACAGCCATTGCATTAGCGGTTAGAGCTTTACGAAACAAAGAGGTTAAGCGGATTATTCTCACCCGTCCGGCCGTCGAGGCGGGAGAGAAGCTCGGTTTTCTGCCCGGCGATATGAAGGAGAAGCTCGATCCCTACCTGCAGCCTCTTTATGACGCCTTGGACGACATGATTCCGCCGGCCAAACTGCACAAGTATCTCGAAGAGGGTACGGTCCAGATTGCTCCGTTGGCTTTCATGCGTGGGCGGACCCTGGATAACGCCTTTGTCATTCTCGATGAGGCACAGAATACCACACTTTCGCAGATCAAGATGTTCCTGACCCGTATGGGACGCAGCGCCCGTTTCATTGTGACGGGCGATCTGACGCAAATCGACCTGGCCAAAAAGAGCGATTCGGGACTGAGCACCGTGATGAAGATGTTGCGGGGAATCGACGGCATCGGCATGGTGGAGTTTGACAACCGGGACATTATCCGCCATCGGCTGGTCAAATACATCATCGAGGCATTCGACCAACAGGCCAAGGCACAGGAGCCGGAGCTGTTCTCTGATGAGACAGATGCCCCTGCCGCTCACCACTCGGCTGCCCACGGTAATGCAGCGGACACCATACCAACAGCTAAGGAGACCAACGACACAGCTTCAAACGCCCCCTCAGCTACTCCAACAGCTGCTGCTGCCACGAAGTCCGGTTCCGTCACCACTACAAAGAAGAGAACGAAAGGTAAATCCTGATCACATTTAATGATCTGATGCTGGATCAGACGCACAACACAAATTCAAAAACAACATCATAAATCAATAAAAACATGGCAAAAGCAATTCTGAAGACCGATTTCCATTTTGACGGACAAAAGAGTCTTTACAAAGGCAAGGTTCGTGACGTATATAACATTGACGACAAATATCTGGTGATGGTGGTCAGTGACCGTATTTCGGCATTCGACGTAGTTCTGCCCAAGGGGATTCCCTACAAAGGTCAGGTACTGAATCAGATTGCCTCGAAATTCCTCGATGCAACGGCGGACATCTGCCCCAACTGGAAGATTGCCTCACCCGACCCGATGGTAACGGTAGGTCACCGTTGCGAGGGTTTCCCGGTAGAGATGATCGTACGTGCCTATCTGACCGGCAGCTCATGGCGTGAGTACAAAGCCGGTGCACGTGAGATCTGCGGGGTACCCATTCCGGACGGCATGAAAGAGCACCAGAAGTTCCCCCATCCGATCGTCACCCCGACCACCAAAGCCGAAATCGGCGAGCACGACCAAAACATCTCGAAAGAGGAGATTATCAAACGGGGTCTGGTCAGCAAAGAGGATTACGAGAAGCTGGAGGAGTACGCATTGAAACTCTTTGCTCGCGGTACTGAGATTGCGGCCAAACAGGGGTTGATCCTGGTGGACACGAAATATGAGTTCGGCAAAAAGGATGGTGAAATTTTGTTGATGGACGAGATTCACACGCCGGACAGTTCACGTTATTTCTATGCCGACGGTTATCAGGAGCGTTTCGACGCAGGGGAGCCTCAACGCCAGTTGTCGAAAGAGTTTGTACGCGAATGGCTGATGGAGCACGGCTTCCAGGGCCGTCCGGGCGAACAGGTTCCGGAGATGACCGATGAGTTTGTCAACAGCGTCAGTGATCGTTACATTGAGCTCTACGAGCACATCACCGGCGAGAAGTTTGTCAAAGACGACACCGATGACATTCTCGACCGCATCGAAAACAACACCAAAAACATGCTGGCTCGCCTGAAATAGTTTTTTGGGACCATTTCAGCGATCATTCACACCAATACTCCGTTGTGACCAGCAGGCCGCAACGGAGTGTTTTGCAAAATTGCATGCAGTCTTTTAACACTAACAAACTAACGAACAACCAATAATAAGATGAATAAAAATATTGCGGCGTTGGCTCCACAGGAGATTTGGACCAAGTTTGCCGAACTGTGCGCCATTCCCCGCCCTTCGGGACATGAAGATGCCATACGTGAATATTTAGTAGCCCAAGGCAAGGCTTTCGGCATTGAAAGTTTCGCTGATGAAGCCGGCAACGTCATCATGCGCAAACCGGCCACTCCGGGCATGGAGGATCGCAAGGGTGTCATTCTGCAAGCCCACATGGATATGGTGCCGCAGAAAAACAACGACAAGGATTTCGACTTCACCAAAGATACCATTTCGGCCTATGTGGATGGCGAGTGGGTGACTGCCGACGGCACCACACTGGGGGCAGACAACGGCATGGGCGTTGCTGCCATTCTGGCCGTTATGGGGGCCAAGAATCTGAAACACGGTCCTCTGGAAGCACTTATCACCGCATCCGAAGAGACCGGTATGGACGGTGCTTTCGGACTGAAACCGGAGGTACTGCAGGGAGATATTTTGCTGAACCTCGACTCAGAGACCGAGGGTGAGCTCTACGTCGGTTGCGCAGGAGGACTGGATCTCAACGTTACCTTGAAATACAAAGAGGAGAGTGTTCCGGCTGGTTATGTAGCCAAAAAAATCGATGTTAAAGGGCTGCTCGGAGGACACTCCGGCATCGAGATTATCCTCGAGCGGGGCAATGCCAACAAAATCATGGCCCGTCTGCTGCTGAAGGCTCAGAAAGAGGTTGGGCTGCGGCTGGCCTCGATCGATGGAGGGGGGCTGCGAAACGCCATTCCTCGAGAGGCGGTCGCTACGGTAGTCGTACCGGAAAATAAGGTTGCTGCACTGACCGCACTGGTGGAGAAATTTGCCCAAACGGTCAGCGAAGAGCTGAAAGGGGTCGATGACAACGTAACCATTCTGCTCAGTGACACAGCCACTCCAGCTTCCGTAATGGATCTCGACAGCCAGAAACGTCTGCTGAACGCGATCCAGGGGTGCCCGAACGGCATTTTCCGCATGAGCCCGTCGATCAAAGGCCTGGTGCAGACCTCGACCAATCTGGCCCGCGTGGTATCTGAGAACGGCACGGTACGGATGCAGGCGCTGCTGCGCAGCTCGGTTGAGAGTGAAAAGGAGTATCTGGCCGAAACGATGAGTTCGGTATTTGCTCTGGCCGGGGCCGACGTCACGCCGAGCGGTGGCTATTCCGGCTGGAATCCCGATATGAGCTCCCCCATCCTGAAGACCATGACCGAATCGTACGAGGCGTTGTATGGTCAGGAGCCGGCCGTCATGGCCATCCATGCCGGTTTGGAATGCGGTTTGTTGGGAGGCAAGTATCCCGGCCTCGACATGATCTCGTTTGGTCCGACGATCTGCTATCCGCACTCTCCGGACGAGAAGGTCAATATCGCATCGGTCGGTAAATTCTGGAACTACCTGCTGCACACGCTGGCTCACGCCCCGAAAAAGTAATTGGCAACCTGTTCAACACACCTGTTCGACAACCGATCGGAAATCGTCAATACTATGGAGAATACCGAAAAATGGTTTGCCATCGTCAACCCCGTCGCCGGTAGTGGGCGGGGGTTGACCGATTGGCCTCAGATCAGCAAACTGCTGCGCGATCACCATATCGTTCCGGAATACGCCTTCACCGAACGCAAATACCACGCTATTGAGCTGGCTGTCGAGGCGGTCAATAACGGGTTTCGCAAGATTATTGTCGTGGGGGGTGACGGTACGATTCACGAAGTGGTCAACGGTCTTTTTATCCAAAAGGTCGTGCCGACACAAGATGTGCTTCTGAGTGTAATCGCCGTGGGAACCGGTAACGACTGGATCCGAATGTTCGGTATTCCGAGAAAATATTCCGAGGCTATTCGAGCCATTGTCGAAGGTCACTCTTTTTTGCAGGATGTAGGGAAGATCAGCTACTACCAATCTTCCTACAAACAGACCCGCTACATGGCCAATGTGGCGGGAGTCGGTTTCGATGCGGCGGTGAACCGTCGGTACAACCACCTCAAGGAGGAGGGCAAACGGGGGAAATGGCTCTATTTGTGGAGTACGCTCAAAGCGATCATGCGCTACAACTCCACCGGAGTAAAGGTGTACGTTGACGACAAATTGGAGGTAAACGATCTGGTGTACAGCGCAACGATCGGTATCGGTAAATACAACGGTGGCGGTATGCTACAGACCCCGGATGCGGTTGCCGACGACGGATTGTTTGACTTGACGGTAATTCGCAGGATGAATCCTTTGCAGGTGCTGTATAATTTCAAGGTGTTGTTCAACGGCCGGATCTATCGGCTGCACTCCACCAGTCTGAACCGGGGACGCACCATTCGGATCGAATCCTCCCCGGAGATTGCCATCGAGGTGGATGGAGAGGCTCTTGGAGAGTCTCCATTCGAATTTGAGGTGATCGACAGGGCTGTTCGTGTAGTGGTATCCGAAAAGTTCATGCGCGAAGAGGCTGCACGACTCGCCGCACAAGCGGACAAAAATTAACGCAAGGATTGACAAAGGGCTGGGAACTGCAATTGCAGATATTCTCCTAACCTAATGGAAGCAGGTCAGCCTCCGGCCAACGGGGAGCTGTTCCACAGATAAAACCGCCACAGGCCATGGGCAAAGGCGATGCAGATGCGACTCAAAGGAAATGGTCCCAACCGTCCACAACTATAATAAAAAAAGAGGGAGCAGTTTTACACTGCTCCCTCTTTATTTATCGCCTGGTCATCGATGGACTCGCTGGACCATTCTATTGGCGACGCAGCCCAACAAGATCTCTAAATTACCAAATCACCTTCGATTGAATTGATCTTTTCGATCCTATTTTTCTGTTCTATTCTTTCGTTCGACGGGCTCTATATCTGAACAGCAGGTAAGAGATGATCAAACAGATCAGGAAAGGTCCCATGATCGCATAAAAATAGGGAATATGTGACCATGCGATTATCACTACCGGAACTAAAAAGAACGAAAAGAAAGAGCCAAGTTCACTGTTTCGAATTCGGGCTGCACAATTCAAAAACATCGTAGTTGCACCACAAGAGAGCACTAACACGGACATACCTCCTGTCGACAAAAGCATGTTCGGAGTGAGTTCTGCTTTGAATACAACCTCTCCTGTATCTTGTGTGTGCAGCCACAACAGTCCTAATGTCAACGCACTGCTGACCAGCCATACACCCAACCAAAGTTTGAGCAATAATTTGGCAACCAAGTGTTTCTGATGCTTAACCATAACACGCTACAAGAACATTTCACATTGTGGATCAACGGTCAACACCAAAGGGTTATGCGCTCTTTTTCTTTTTGAAATAGCGGACTGTACGGTAGATTTCACCGACCCACATTACAATAGAGGTGGAGCCAATAATCAACAGCCAATCCTGCCAGCGCAACGGCACGGTACGGAACACCTCACCACCCCAGCTGACAATGATCATTTGTCCGACCAGGATCAGGGCCAACACCCCGAAGAAGGCATAACATCCGCGCCACGAGAGGGCCAAAGGCATCGATGAAGCAAAACCTTTTGCGTTGAACATGTTCCAGAACTGCAACATCACGAAGACGGTAAAGAATGCCGACAGTTCGTATGGTGTGATGGCGCTGCCAAACCAGAAGAGCATCCCGAGCAGCACAACCACAAACAGCGCAGCAACCCCAAGTATCGAACGGGTCATGGCCGGTGTGATGATAAAATCTTTGCTGCTACGCGGCTTCTCTTTCATAACGATGCGGCTGGGCGGCAACGATGCCAGTGCCAATGCGGCAAAGGTGTCCATAATCAGGTTGACCCACAACATCTGCGTCACCGTCAAGGGCAGCTCACTGCCAAAGATCGAACCGAGCAGCACAATCACGACAGCCACCACATTGATGGTCAACTGGAACAGCACAAAGCGCTGAATATTGCGGTAGAGTGATCGGCCCCACATCACAGCGGTTGCAATGCTGCTGAAGGAGTCATCGAGCAGCGTAATATCGCTTGCCTCTTTCGCTACGGAGGTACCGGTACCCATCGAAAGGCCCACTTGCGCAAAGTTCAGTGCCGGAGCATCGTTCGTACCGTCACCGGTAACGGCAACGACCTCACCACGCTGCTGCAACAGCCGAACCAAACGCTGTTTATCGAGTGGCCGGGCTCGTGACATAATCTTCAACGCCTGCACACGTGGCAACAACTCTTCATCACTCAACGCAGCGAACTCAGCGCCGGTAATATGGTTGTAATCGGTATCCTGAGCGGTCCACAGTCCGATCTGTCGTCCAATCTCTTTGGCTGTTGCGGGGGTGTCACCCGTAACGATCTTCACCCCAATGCCGGCATCCAAACACTCCTTGACAGCGGCAGGCACATCTGCACGTACCGGGTCAGAGATGGCAGCCACCCCAATAAAGGTCAGTCCACCAACGTTCAACGCCTCATCGCAAGTTGTTGCATCGTCACAACGGACAAAAGCAAACCCCAAGGTGCGCATTGCCATATTCTGATATTTGGTCAATTGTGCCTCAACAGCCGATTTGTCAGCAAAGGAGGTACACTTACCCAAAATGATCTCAGGGGCTCCCTTGACATAGAGGTAACGCCCTCCGCGCGGTGAATCGACCAGGGTAGCCATAAATTTACGTTCGGTGGTAAAGGTCAGCTGATCCACCATCGGACACTTGTCGCGCAGCTCCGCATAATCTATGCCTCGATCACGCAGCCACAACAGCAGGGCTCCCTCCGTCGGGTTACCAATCACCTTGCCTTCGGCATCAAGAAAAGCGGTCGAATTGGCAGCAATACCTTCGGCCAGGATCTCATCGCTCTCGGGACAATACGTTTTCATCTCGTGCACCCGCATCTGATTTTGGGTCAACGTACCGGTCTTATCGGTGCAGATTACCGTAATGGCCCCCATGGTCTCGCAGGCGTGCATTTTGCGGACCAGGTTATTGGTTTTCAACATGCGGCGCATATTGACGGCCAACGACAACGTCACGCTCATCGGCAACCCCTCGGGCACCGCAACGACAATCAACGTCACCGCCACCATGAAATACTGCAACACTCTTTCGGCAATGGTCAGCCAATCGGCCTCCAACAGCCCCTCAACCCAGAATCCTTTCACCAGCAGCGCCACAAAAGTGACGATCGCCAGGGTAATTCCGGCACGGCCGATCAGTTTCGACAGACGTTGCAATTGCTGGTTGAGCGGCGTCTCTTCGTCGCTCTCAATGGTCGATTGTTCGGCCACCTTACCGAATTCGGTAGCGTCCCCGACCCGCTCAACAACCATGACTCCATGTCCTTCGATCACCGTCGTACCGCGCAGTACCTCGTTCGAAGGATAGGTCGCATCTTCATGGAAATGGGCCGGATCGACCGTTTTATCGATCATCGGTTCACCGGTCAGTGTCGATTCGTTGATCTTCAACGAGACAGCCTCCTGCAACGTACCATCGGCCGGAACCTCTTCTCCGCTTTCGAGCAGGACAACATCCCCGACAACGACATCTTGTTTTGGGATCTCGGTCACGGCACCGTCACGGACAACTTTGACCGGCGTATCGTCGTTGGTACTGTTCAACAGGTCGAATTTGCGCATAGCGTCGTACTCGAACCAAAAGGCGATTCCGGTAGCCAGAAAGATCGCACAGAAAATACCGATTGTTTCGGCAAATTCATTGTGGATAAATCCGATACCCAATGACAGGAAAGCTGCGATGAGCAGGATTCGGATCACTGGGTCAGAAAATTTTTCAAAGAAAAGTGCCCACAACGATTTTCTCTTCGGTGGGGTCAAGACATTGCGGCCATAACGTTCACGGCTCTCCTGAACCTGAGCCTGCGTAAGGCCATTCAACTGTTGTGACATATTTTACTCCTATAATTTTATGTATCGCCTTGAATGATCATCCAATGAGGATGTAAGGTACAATATATTTTCGATTTTAGTGGCCTTAAATATGTAATCAAATCGTTAATTCGCTTTTGGCCGAATCGAGGCGGATCGCCACAAAGAGCAACAGAGTAAAGGCAATCATCGACGATCCTCCGTAACTAAAGAACGGCAGCGGGATACCGATCACGGGCATCAGACCAATTGTCATGCCGATATTGACCAAAACATGGAAAAAGAAGATCGAAGCCACGCAATAGCAGTAGATTCGTCCGAAGGGTTCCATCTGCCGTTCGCCCATACGGATCAACCGCATAATCAGGATACAGAACAGTATGATTACGAACGCACTTCCCAAGAAGCCCCACTCCTCCCCCACTGTACAGAAGATGAAGTCAGTACTCTGTTCGGGGACGAAATTGAATTTGGTTTGCGTTCCCTCCAAAAAGCCTTTGCCGGCAAAGCCCCCCGAACCGATGGCAATCTTCGATTGGTTGACATTGTATCCCCAGTGGGCCAGATCGGACTCGAGGCCCAGCAGGTCGAGAATACGTTTCTGTTGGTGAATTTGCAGAATATTATTGAATCCGTATTCGATTGTAGAGGTAAAGGCCAAGGATCCGAAGAAGAGCAGCACGAACATCAGGATATTGCGCACCTTATAGCGATAAGCGTACACCGCCACCATTCCCAACGAGAGGACCACTCCGATCAGGAGGGCAGCATACAACGAGAGGTGTCCTCCCAGCAAAAATACGATCAGATAGAGCAGCGAAACGAACAGGGCCAGGGAGGCCAAATAGATCAATTTGCTGCGCCAGTGTCCATTGGAGATACCTTCGCTCAGGACGCATCCCAGCACCATAAGGATCAACAGCGTGGATGGTTCGAGCAGGAAATAGAAGACAAACAGCGAAATGACCATGAAGAGCACCACATAGATCCAATGGTTAAATCCTTCACGGTACAACATGAACAGGAACGACCCATACACCAATGCGGAACCCGTATCGTTTTGGAGCATGATGATGGCCACCGGCAGACCGATAATGGCAAAGACTCGCAGCAGATCCCGCCAATTGCGCAGGTCGAACGAATAGGAGCTCATATACCGCGCCAGAGCCAACGAGGTGGTAAATTTCACAAATTCGGTTGGTTGCAGTGCCACCGGTCCGATCATAATCCACGAGCGGGCACCGTTAACCTCCTTCCCCACAAAAAGCACCACCAACAGAATCAAGATGGTGAGCCAATAGAGCGGGAAGGCCAGCATGTGGTAATATTTTGCATCGATCAACAGGATTGAGATGGCCAAAAAGGCCGATACACCTATCCAAAGCAGCTGCATACCGTACCGTTGCGAGATATCGAAGATACTCGAGTGCATGTCGTCATAGACCGCCGCATAGATATTGAGCCAACCGGCAATGACCAGAATGGCATAAATCAGGATCGACCACCAATCGACACGCCCTACCGACAAACGAGAATTGAAATTATTTTCCATAGTAGGGGTAACTGATTTGGAGGTTCTTGACATAGTCGACCAACTCCGGACGGGTAATGGTGTCGGTCAGATAGAGTTCAGTGATCAGGCTGGCGATAGGAGCGGCAGCGACACCACCCCACCGGCCGTTTTCGACATACACCGAAACGGCAATTTTGGGATGGTTTCGCGGAGCGAAACACATGAATGTACTGTGGTCGGCCCCATGGGGGTTCTGAGCGGTACCCGTCTTGCCGCAAATATCGAGCCCTTCGATACGGGCCATGCGGGCCGAACCGCCATCGACATTTACGGCACGGTACATACCCTCGACAATCGGATCGAAATAGCGTGACTCAACCTTTGTGTAGTGCTTCTCATAAAAGCGGGCATCGATCGAATCCCGGTCATGAATCCGTTTCACCACATGGGGAATTTTGTAGTAACCACGGTTGGCGATTGTGGCGGCGAAATTGGCCATCTGCAACGGCGTACAGCCCAATTCCCCCTGACCGATTGCCAATGAGATGACCGTCAAACCGTTCCAGCGTCCGTAGTAGGCCTTGTCATAAAATTCGGAGTTCGGCACATAACCGTTCAGTTCGCTTGTTAGGTCGGAACCTAGCTTACGACCGAAACCAAAGCTATTCACATACGCTTTCCACACATCGAGCCCCTTACCGATGTCTCCATATTTGCGGTTCTCGATAATATCACGGAACACATAACAGAAATAGGCGTTACACGAGGTCTGAATTGCCTCCATCAAATTAACTGGAGACCAATGACTATGACATTTAACGCCCCGTCCGTAAGGATATCCGCCATGACACGGATAGGTTTGTGAAGGCACCAAAACGCCCTCTTGTAAACCGATCAGGCCATTCATTGTTTTGAAGGTTGATCCCGGAGGATAGCTGGCCATCACGGCACGATTAAACAGTGGCCGGCGGCGGTCATAGAGCAGTTTCATATAGTTATTGCCTCGCTCACGCCCGACCAGTTCGTCGGGATCGTAGGTCGGACTGCTCGCCATAACCAGAATTTCGCCAGTCTCCGGTTCGATCGCCACCACGCTACCTACCTTCCCGGCCATCAACTCTTCGGCCAACGCCTGCAACCGCAAGTCGATCGTACAGGTGATGGCCACACCGGGCAGCGGCAAGGTATCGTAGATTCCACCGGCATAGGAGCCTTGCGGGATTCCGTGTACATCGACCATTTCGATCTTCACCCCCTTCTCACCGCGCAACACCTCTTCATAGGCCAATTCAATTCCGCTACGTCCGATGTAATCTCCCGGACGGTAGTAGGGATCACGTTCGATGATGCGATCATCCACCTCCCCTACATAGCCCAGCAGGTTGCCGGCAATTTTGGAGGGATAGGAACGTACCGTCCGATAAACTGTATAAAAACCGGGGAAATTGCGTTCATCGAGTCGCACCTTGACCTCTTTGGGAAGCTGTTTGAACAGCACGGAGGCACGGCGACGAGAATAGTTCGAAGCCTTGACCAGCTCTTTGCGAATTCGTTCGACCGGGTAACCGATAATACGGCTCATCGCCGCCGTATCGAATGGCTTCACCTCGCGCGGGATCACCATCAGGTCGTACGCCTCTTTACTCTGGACCAAGAATTTGCCATTACGGTCATAGACTTCGCCTCGTGGCGGATATTGCACCGTATAGCGCAATGCGTTATTATTTGCACTGGTTTTGTAGCTGCCATCGATCACCTGCAGATAGAAGAGTCGCAGCAGCAGGATACAGAACATCGCTACGACAAACCATTGCAACCATTTTACCCGAGACAGATTACTCACCTTAGTTCTCTCCGTTAGCCAACAGTTTCTGAATCTGGTCCGTACTCAGAGACGGATCAGTTTTGATCGTATCCGCTCTGGCGGTTCACTGCAAAAAACTTCTGGCAGAAATAGACCAGAATCAATGTCACCACTGAACTGCAGATAATCCGCAACAGCGTCAAATAGAAGAAATTCCAGGTTAAAGACTCCAAAATAAAGAAGAGGGCGCTGTGCAAAAATACCATGACGCCGGCATACCGCAGGAAGCGGGCCAACCCCACTCGATTGACATTGGGGACTCCCCCCTCTTTGACCTCATCTTTGCCGAACAACAGGGCCAATGCGGCCGGACGGCAAAAGGCGACGAACAGGGTAGCGATCGTATTGATTCCGGCCGTACCCATAAAGAGGTCGATGGTCATTCCCAGAGCGGTTGCCAACAGCAGCAGAGCGGCCCCCGGGATAGACATCGGCAACAAAATAATAAAAGCGATATAGGCCAGTGGATGGACATAGACGCTGATCCCGATCCGGCTAAAGAGAAAAACCTGCAGGATCACCATCACCACATAGAGAATCGCATATTCTATCAAACGATACATACCACTCTACTGTTTTAGCTCATCGTCACCGGTTTGATTGATCACCCCCTCTTCCAACATGTTTCGTTCATCGGCATCGAGGTATTTCACCACCAACACATTGTCCAATGCGGCAATATTGCTGTGCAGTTTCACCTTCACGTTATAGAAGGTTGCATTTTGCAGTGCGAAACTTTCGATCGTACCGATCATCACATTGGGTGGGAAGATCGTCGAATAGGAGGTGGTCACAATGGTATCTCCCTTGTGTAGCGGAGCATATTTCGGCACCTCGGAGAGGGTCACATACTCATAGCTGCTACCATCCCAATAGAGGGAGCCGAAGTAATCGGTCCCTTTGATTCGGCCGCTGGTTCGGAAATCGCGGTTGAGCACCGACATGCAGACCGAAAAGTGGTCGGAACATCCCAAAATGTACCCCACAATTCCTCCGTCGCAGATCAAAGCCATATCGGGCATCATGCCATCGTCAGCACCACGGTTAATGGTAATGTAGTTTTCCTGACGGGTAATCGTATTGTTGACCACCTTCGCGCTGAAATACTCATATTGGCGCACCCCGTTCGCATACAGCACCGAAGAGTCGCCTGCGGCCAACAGCACCGAATCTTCGGCTGTCAAAGGCACCTTCATGCCATCGAGACGGTTACGCAGTACGGCCAACTCGCGAGCCAGCTCCTGATTTTCACGTCTCAGATGGAAATAGCTGTTGATACCTGAAATCTTGGAATAGATACCGCCCACAACATAGTTGGAGGCGGTAACCAATTTCACTTTTGTGTAGCTTGTACTGTTGGCGTAATAGTGAATAGCGAGCGATTCCAGCAGGATAAACAGCAGCAGGAAGTGAATCTTTTTTATGAACAGAAAAAACTTAATCATCTGTCAAACTCGCTAATTGGCCGAAGGCTCATCAGCACGCCGGCACGATATACGCCGTTGGAGCGGCCACACAAAATTTGTCAACTCTATTTACGACGCTCTCCCCGCTGTCAGCCAAAGCCGACAACGAGGAGCGCAACAATTTTCTTTCAACAGCGAACCGTTTACTTCATCAGGAACGAGAATCGGCCGATATTCTTCAGCGCGATTCCGGTACCACGAGCCACGGCACGAAGCGGATCCTCCGCCACATGGAACGGAATCTTGGTCTTCTCCGACAGACGGCGATCGAGTCCCTTGAGCAGGGCGCCACCACCAGCCAGATAGACGCCATTCTTAGCCACATCGGCATAGAGTTCAGGCGGAATCATCTCCAACACCTTCATCACGGCCGCATCGATCTTGACCAGCGATTTCTCCAACGCATACGCCATCTCTGTATAAGAGATCTGGAGTGTCGAAGGCAGCGAAGTCAAGATATCGGGACCCGTTACGACAAAATCTTCAGGCTCTTCATCCAATTCGGACAGTGCTGCACCGACCGCAATTTTAATATCTTCGGCCGTACGTTCGCCGATACGCATATTATGTTGTTGGCGGACAAAATTCTGAATATCCTCGGTAAAGACATCCCCTGCTACGTTGATACTCTCGCTGCAGACGATACCGCCCAACGAGATGCAGGCGATTTCGGTCGTACCACCTCCGATATCCACCACCATATGTCCTTCCGGAGCCTCGACATCCAATCCGGCACCCAATGCAGCGGCCATCGGTTCATAAATCATGTACACCTCACGACCACCGGCATGTTCGGCCGAGTCACGCACGGCACGAATCTCGACGTTGGTACTGCCCGAAGGGATCGAGATCACCATCTTCAACGAAGGGCTGAACAGTCGGCCGTTGCTTTTGACCATACGGATCAATCCGCGGAGCATCAGTTCAGCGGCGTTGAAATCGGCGATCACACCATCTTTCAGCGGGCGGATCGTACGGATATTCTGATGGGTTTTACCATGCATCTGGCGGGCCTGCTTACCGATAGCCACCAGCTTACCGGTATGCTGGTCGATCGCCACGATCGAAGGCTCATCGACAACGATTTTACCGTTGTTTATGATAATCGTGTTGGCCGTCCCCAAGTCGATGGCCAACTCCTGTGTCAATGAAAACAGACCCATAGGTTTAATGTTTAAAGTGTCTCAGTCCTGTGAATACCATTGCCATGCCGTGTGCATTGCAATAGTCGATACTCTCCTGGTCACGAATCGAACCGCCCGGCTGGATCACAGCATCCACACCCTCGGCATGTGCCAACTCAACACAATCCGGGAACGGGAAGAAGGCATCCGACGCCATCACCGCACCCTTGAGGTCAAATCCGAAGCTCTTGGCTTTGACTACAGCCTGTTTGAGGGCATCGACACGTGAAGTCTGACCGATACCGCTGGCCAGCAACTGGCCATTCTTGGCAAAGACAATGGCATTACTCTTCGAGTTCTTCACAATCTTATTGGCAAAAATCAGATCAGCCATCTGCTCGGGAGTAACCTTTTTGTCAGTCACACTGCGCACCTCGCCGTCACGACCGCCCACCTTCAAATCGCGATCCTGAACTGCCACGCCGTTGAGCAGCGAACGGAACTGTTTGCTGCAGCGAGTCGTATCTTTCAGGCGCAGGATGATACGGTTTTTCTTGCACTCGAGCACCTTCAGAGCATCCTCGGTATAAGAGGGAGCCAAAATCACTTCAAAGAAAATCTTGTTAACCTCTTCGGCAGTTGCGGCATCCAATTCACGGTTGCAGATCAGCACGCCTCCGAAAGCAGAGACGGGATCACCGGCCAGCGCATCTTTCCACGCCTCGAACAAGGTTGCCCGCGAAGCTACACCACAAGCGTTGTTGTGTTTCAGCACCGCAAAGGTCGGCTCTTCGAACTCTTCGATCAGATTGATTGCTGCATCGATATCGAGCATGTTGTTGTAGGAGATCTCCTTGCCGTGCAGTTTATCGAAGAGACGATCCAGATCCCCGAAGAACATTGCACTCTGGTGTGGGTTCTCTCCGTAGCGCAAGACGGTACCTTTGGTATAGCTGCATTTGAAGACCGGAATCTGCTCCTGACGGTTAAAGTAGTTGAAGATGGCGGTATCGTAATGCGAGCTAACATTGAAAGCGTAAGCGGCAAAACGACGACGCTGCTCAAGGGTTGTCGCACTTTGCTGCGAGGTGATGATCTCCAACAACTCGGCATACTGATCAACCGAAGGCACGATCAGCACATCCTTATAGTTTTTGGCAGCGGCACGGATCAGCGAAATGCCTCCGATATCGATCTTCTCGATGATTGCCTGCTCGTCAGCACCCGATGCAACGGTCTGCTCGAAAGGATAGAGGTCAACGATTACCAGATCGATCTCCGGAATCTCGTACTGTTTCATCTGCTCGCCATCCTGGGCGTTGTCCCGACGGGCCAGAATACCACCGAACACTTTAGGGTGCAGAGTTTTAACACGGCCACCCAAAATGGAGGGATAACCGGTCAGACTCTCGACAGCGGTTGCCTCGACGCCAAGACCTTCGATAAAGGAGAGGGTCCCTCCAGTAGAGTATATTTTTACGCCGTCGGCGGCCAACTGGCGGACGATCGGCTCCAATCCATCCTTGTAAAAGACTGAAATCAGTGCACTTTTAATCTTTTTCACCTTATGTCGATTTTTAAATTGATTATACTTTTCCAGTAAGTTACAAAGATACAAAAAAAGAGATTTCCCTAAAGATTTCTCACCATATTTCCCTGATTTTTTCGCTCCATGACTCGTCCCAGGCTTTTCCCCGAGTTCGCGCACCACCCGCTACTCGTTCGATATTATTTTCCACTTGATCGTGAAACCCAAACAATTTCAGCGCAAAACGCAGGATAATCTTTAAAATTCCTTAATTTTGTCGATCGATTACAGGGGATTCGAATTGCGTATCCTTTTCGGTCGATCAGGCCTGTTGTAAGAGAGCATATTTGTTGGAATGGCTGTCGCACAAAAGGCTCTGTTACCGACCCCTTCGGAACGACAACCGAGCCTTTCAGCCACACTGTTGACCGGAAGTCAGGATCACTCCCCACGGCCTGCCCGGAAGAGTGATGACACAAGGTCAACCCTTCAGGCACCAAGCTGCAAGCCGACGCAATCGCCACCCCAAAAAGAGCTGCGCAAACACGCCAAAGGGGGAGCCAGAGAACGTAAGCAGGTCAAGAGAGCGACCGCGAAGGTCACCTGCACCTTGCGACGAGGAAAGCGTATAAATGAGGGAAATTCTGAACGGCAGTCGGAGCTGTATGGATTGACAGGCAGGGTGCTGCCACTGCCAACAATGCCGCTTCCACACGACCAAGCTGCAACCGAATGTCCGGCATTTCAGCACGCACCCAACGGTCCCTGAACGACAAAACAAGCAAACACAAAGGCATGAAAATGCCTCAGCATAAATTGTTAACGTTATGAATACTCTTAGCATCAACATCGACAAGATCTACGGCACCGTGAGCGCCGCCGACATTGCCGCTCTGAAAAGCGAAATGGAGCAAGGCAACCGCATGCTCTCAGACGGCAGCGGAAAAGGAAACGATTTTCTGGGATGGGTTAACCTGCCCAGCTCAATCGGCTCTACCGAACTGGAGGCAATTCACAAATGTGCCGATCAACTCGCCTCGTTGGCTGACGTCATTTTGGTCATCGGCATTGGAGGTTCTTATCTGGGAGCCAAAGCCGTTCTCGAGGCCATGAGCGATCCGTTCAAGCTGCTGAACAAAAAACAGGACAAACCGGTAGTGCTGTTCGCAGGCCAAAACCTGAGCGAAGACTACCTCTACGAACTGCTCGAAGATACCAAACCTTATCGTATTGCCGCCATTGTGATCTCCAAATCGGGTACCACGACCGAACCGGCCGTTGCGTTCCGTCTGATCAAAAAAGAGATCGAGAATCGTTACGGTACCGCTGAGGCTGCCAAACGCATCGTAGCGGTTACTGACGCTGCACGTGGCGCCCTCCGCACCTTGGCAACCAACGAAGGTTATGCAACGTTTGTGATTCCGGACAACGTCGGCGGTCGTTACTCGGTACTGACCCCGGTAGGTCTGCTGCCGCTGGCTGCTGCCGGTATCAACATTGACGAGTTGGTACGGGGTGCACAGGATATGGAAAAGGCAACTGCTGTTGGCGTTCCCTTCGAGCAGAACCCCTCGATGATCTATGCTGCGGCTCGTACCGCTCTGTACCGTGCCGGCAAGAAGATCGAGATTCTGGCCAGCTACGATCCCAAACTGCTCTACGTATCGGAGTGGTGGAAACAGCTCTACGGCGAAAGCGAAGGCAAAGAGGGTAAAGGTATCTTCCCGGCCAGCGTTACCCTGACTGCCGATCTGCACTCGATGGGTCAGTATATCCAGCAGGGTGAGCGTACGTTGATGGAGACCGTGATTAGCGTCACCAACCCCAAACACAAAGTGATTATCGAATCCGATGCTGAAAATCTCGACGGTTTGAACTACCTCGCCGGCAAACGAGTCAGCGAAGTGAATCGCATGGCTGAGATGGGTACCATGTTGGCCCACTTCGATGGTGGTGTGCCCAACATTCGTATCGAGATTCCTGAAATCAATGAATACTATATTGGAGCTTTGCTTTACTTCTTTGAGAAGGCTTGCGGCATGAGCGGTTACGCGCTGGGGGTTAACCCCTTCGATCAGCCGGGTGTAGAGGCCTACAAAAAGAATATGTTTGCCCTGCTTGGCAAACCCGGTTACGAAGCGGCTGGCGAAGAGTTGCGCAAACGGTTGTAAAATCGAATTGTTTATAACGACTTTGATGGCTCAATTGTGCCATCCATATTACCTAAGAAGGCGGAGTTTTCAGACTCCGCCTTCTTATTTTTACAGACCAAACAAGCGTTGCTGGTCTTTGCAGATAAATCAGTTTACAGCGACACAGCTGTTGCAATTGCTGCGCCAACGATAAGTAGTACGATTAAGCCGATAAAGGTGATGATTAAGCCAGCAATAGCAAGCCCTTTTGGTGTACGGAATACTCCGACCAAAGAGAAAATCAAACCTAAAACCCAAAGGACCCAGCCGAGGACAGGAACCCAGCTAAGGAATAATCCCAACAGAGCCAATACGAAACCGGCTACACCCATTCCGTTGGTTTTGGGAGCTTCAGGAGTTGTTTGATTGACAATAATAGTTGGCTGAGGGTTCACGGGCTGCCCAGCATCTGGTTGAACTTGATCCATAACTGTTACGATTAAATTAAACGACAAGTGACCACCCGTTCACAAAGGGAGCGGGAACAAATTAACTGTTTGAAAATTAAACAATATTTTACACGAATCCAAACCTTTAGCCCTCTTTTTATTCAAGAGCGGGTCAATTTTTCCGTCAGGGTCGGATTCGGGTTGCACAGGAGGTTTTCTATCTTTGCGCGCAAAATAAAGGACACAATATCCGTACCGAACACACCACCATGAAAAAAAGTCTGATTGCGCTGGCATTCGGCACCCTGGGGCTGGGGATTGCCGAGTTTGTCATGATGGGTATTCTGCCCAACATCGCTGCCGACCTGCACATCTCAATCGAACAAGCCGGACATTTCATCTCCGCCTATGCCCTGGGGGTCTGCTGTGGAGCGCCCTGCTTGGTGCTCTCACGCAAATTTCCGTTAAAATCTATCTTATTGGTACTGGTCGGAGTCATTACCGCAGGTAACCTGTTCGCCTCCTGCGCACCAAACTACGGAATGATGCTACTGGCCCGTTTTATCTCTGGACTGCCTCACGGCGCCTACTTCGGAGTAGCCTCAATCGTTGCCGAAAAACTGGCCGATAAAGGACGAGGATCCGAAGCGGTTTCCATTATGGTGGCTGGCATGACTGTAGCCAATCTATTCGGCGTCCCTTTGGGCACCTCTCTCTGCACGATGCTCTCCTGGCGTGTTACCTTCTTAATCATAGGATGCTGGGGATTTATCGTCCTATACTATATATGGCGTTGGGTTCCGCATGTACCAGGCGTGGCAGATACCGGTTTCAAGGGGCAATTTCGTTTCCTGAAAAAGCCGGCACCCTGGTTAATTTTAGGTGCCACCATGCTGGGTAATGGGGGTGTATTTTGCTGGTACAGCTACGTCACTCCGATGCTGCTCCACGTGTCAGGTTTTGCACAAAGCAGCATCACAGCGTTGATGATGTTGGCCGGCTTCGGCATGGTAGTCGGTAATCTGACCAGCGGAAGACTATCGGACCGTTTTTCGCCCGGTATCGTCGCCGCAACAGGACAAGGGCTGTTGTGTCTCATTTTGCTGCTGATCTTCTTTTTCGCCCCATATCCCTGGCTGGCTGCACCGCTGATGACATTGTGTACCTTCGGCCTCTTTGGCGTCTCCAGCCCGCAACAGATAGCCATTATTCATGTCTCCCCCGGAGGAGAGATGTTCGGAGCAGCCTGCATTCAGGTGGCGTTTAATTTGGGCAATGCACTCGGTGCCTATTGCGGCGGTAAGGTGTTGGAGTTCGGTTACCAGTATCCGGCGCTGGTCGGCGTACCCTTTGCATTTATTGGGTTCATGCTGCTCTACCGCTACGCCCGAAAATATGAACGATTCTACTACCAATAGATCCACAATTGCGACGAATGATTTACAGCAGATCATTCCATTCACAACTGCGAACAATACACCCATAAACGAATAAAGCCTGCATAAATGCAGGCTTTATTTTTATGTATACAATATCATCTCCCGATAGTTGCCGCAAGAGTAAGTGCAAGTTCGTGCAATAAACATCACACAAGAAAATAGGCTTAGGGCTTAGCTGGATCGAGGAGAATAAGGACTTAAATATTTAGCCAACCATGCAGTGAGGCACCGTCTGAATCCTCAAAGAAACCGCAATTTAAGGCTTAAAATTCAATTGGGCACCACCGCCCAGACTGATCCGACAGGCCACCTCTCAACGCCATAGAGCTACAGAGCAGACAAACTGCACAGTCACGCTGACCATAAATATGCACATGCTAAGCATAGGTATAAAATCAACGCTATCGTGCAATAAAGCGCCTCGACTTCCGCATAGCTCACCTATAACAACAGACTTGACTACAAAGGCCACAAATAACGTTTAGCCTGCCATACGATATCGTCACAAAATAGATGCAAGCTCACACCGTACGCATTCTCCTTAAAAGCCGAGAGATAAAATAAGGAAGGTGTACACTGTTTTTCGGTAAACGCTCCCAAAGCATCCCTTGGGCCACCCGTTGCGAGGATTCCTACGCGGTACAACGGCTGAAAACCGCAACCACCTAACACAGCAAACACAACAAAAAAAGGAGCGACTCTCGCGAATCGCTCCTTGAAGTGGCGGCTACCTACTCTCCCACATGTGACTGCAGTACCATCGGCGTTAATGGGCTTAACTTCTCTGTTCGGAATGGGAAGAGGTGGAACCCCATTGCTATAACCACCTAAAACTCTTAGGTTTATTACAACCTTATATCGTAAAGTTCTTGACTCAAATACCTCGCAGTATTTGACGATCCAGGATGAGAAAAGGGCCCTCTTCTAAGAAAGTCTCTCGGGCAATTAGTACCACTCGGCTGTGACATCACTGCCTATACACCTGTGGCCTATCAACGTAGTCGTCTCCTACGACCCTCAAGGGAAGTCTCATCTTGGGGAAGGCTTCGTGCTTAGATGCTTTCAGCACTTATCCAAACCGAACATGGCTACTCAGCAATGCACCTGGCGGCACAACTGATACACCAGAGGTTCGTCCAACCCGGTCCTCTCGTACTAAGGTCAGGCCCCCTCAAACTTCCTACGCCCGCAACAGATAGAGACCGAACTGTCTCACGACGTTCTGAACCCAGCTCGCGTGCCAC
>ENA-ORSJ01000087-ORSJ01000087.1-human-gut-metagenome-genome-assembly--contig:-NODE-87-length-100044-cov-6.516667_pt1 | contig 100044 bp, 113 predicted proteins | sample MGYA00242191_ERZ509158 | MGnify/ENA primary metagenome ERZ509158 (study PRJEB26280, sample SAMEA2338623) | human gut metagenome | biome: human gut; feature: human-associated habitat; material: faeces...
AGGATATTCGTAGTAGTCAATAGCGTTGCCATCGGTTCCAATAGTGATCATTACAAATATAATGTTGGTAACAATAACGCTGTGAACATGTTTAAGGACGATAAATTCAATTTTTGGTGTCCTATTGGACGTATCGAAAAAGCCACAAACGAAGCGGGAGAACCTGTTATGCGTATTGGTGGTATCGCTTCAACTATGGATCGTGATGCTGATGGTGAATATCTTGACCCTTCGGGATTTGATGTCGAACCGCTGAAAAATTCAGGCATGGTTAATTGGCATCACCAAGCCAAGAACTCTCCAGCTGCTATTATTGGCGAGCCGTCAAAGGTCGAACTTCGTCCTGAGGGGCTTTGGATTGAAAGCGATTTGTACGCTTCATCGCCTATGGCCAATGAAGTTTATGAACTTGCTAAAACCCTTGAGGAAGACAGTAAAACGCGTCGTCTTGGGTATTCCATCGAGGGAAAGGTTCTGAAACGCGGTTCTAATGACAAGAAATCACCCCTTTACAACAAGATCGTTAAGGCCGTAATAACAGGCGTAGCAGTAACACATATGCCCAAGAATCCGCATACGTTTGTAAATATCATAAAGGGGGAGATTGACGCTGACGGAATAAAGGTGGATTTGGAGGAAGAAGAGGACAATGCCGAAGAGCGTGGCGGCAAAACCGAGAAAAAGGCCTTGAGCACGAAGTCTGGTGCGGCGTTAGTGCCGGAGTCGGTCGATGGCCAGCCGAAAAAAACGTTTTCCAAATCTTCTGTCATGGAAGCTATCTTCCGTGATATTCCAAATATTACAATACCGAATGCACATGAAGTGTACACACTAATTAAAAATATATCGGTTATGAACAAACGCAAATCCATCACTTCCGAGGACATCGAGAAGGCATATGCCGCTTTGGGGCTTGCTCCTGAGGGTAATGCTTCTGATGCCAAAGACGTGCAGAAAGGCGATGACGCCGACGGCCAGATGGGTGAGGAAGATGAAACCCATGATGATGAGCCGCGTCACAACGCCGCCAACATGCGTAACGCTAAAGCTGGCAAGAAGGAGGAATCTGAAGAAGAAACTGAGGATGACGACGAAGGCTTTGAGCAGTGCGACAGGAACGGCGCCAAGATGAAGAAGGGCGGCGACGCTGATCTCCTGAAAGCTATTCAGGGTGTTGGTAACGACTTCAAGTCGTACATCAAAGCTACGGCCGTCTTGGTGAACGATCTTCGTCAGAAACGCTCTGAGGACGCTAAGCGCATCGCTGAACTGGAGGATGTTATCAAAGGCCAAACCGAGGTTATCGAGGGTTTCGCTACCAAACTGGAACGCTACGGCAGCGAGGTGCCGCGTCCGAAATCGCTGCGCTCGGCTACGGTTATCGACCGTGCGTTTGCTAAGGGTGCCAGCAAGGGTGACATCGAAAAGGGTGGTGACGTCACTCGTATTTCATTCCGCGAAAACCCCCGCGCCGTTGCTTCGTTGCTCGACCAGGCATCGTTCGCCAAGGGTTACGACAAGGAGTATGGCGACGCGCTTTTGGCGTTTGAGGCACGTCCTGCTGACGGCCTCCCCAAGAATATCATCGCCCGTCTCAAGGCTGAAACCGGGTATGAGGTAGTAGAGTAAACACCCAAACAATTTCCATAACATAATCAATTCCAAATCATGGACAGACTTTCTATCAATCTTGCCGACTATGGCATCCAAGCGCGCGGTGCTCAGTACGGCTCGTCCAGCCAGGAAGAGGTCGCTATGCTGAACAAAGCCCTCGAAGCAACCGACATCACGGGTCGTCAAACGACGAACCTGACCGATGCTTCGGGTGCTCCGCTGAAGGTGGAGTCGCTGGAGCGTACTCTGAAACACCTGACGTTCCGCGAGAGCGACATCGTTCTCTGGAAGAACCTGCCGAAAAAAGCCGCCTACAACACCGTTGAGGAGTACAACCAGTTGGCATCGTACGGTGCTGACCGCGGTGGCTTCACCAACGAAGGCGAACTTCCCGACGAGGAGGACTCGATCTACATCCGTCGGGCTCAGCTGGTGAAATACCTCGGCGTCACCAAGTCGGTTACGCACCAGATGACCCTCGTCAACACGATGGTGGGCAACATCATGGAGCGCACCATCAAAGACGGTACGCTGTGGATTCTCCGCAAGCTGAACAAGTCGCTGTACTACGGCAACTCGGACATCATCCCGCAGGAGTTCAACGGTCTGCTGGCTCAGCAGCTGCAGTCGGACGCATGGAGCGGTCTCGACGCTTACCTCAACTCTGAGAACGTGATCGACCTTCGCGGTCGTGGCCTGACCGAGGACCCCATCGAGACGGCTGCCAACTCGATCGTCGAGAACTACGGCCTCGGAACCGAGCTGTACGCTCCCCCCGCCGTTCTGTCGGACTTCGTCAAGACGTTCTATGGCAACAAGTTCATCCAGCCCAACACCGCCCAGACCAGCGCCGGTATCATGGGTCAGCGCGTTCAGGCGTTCGACTCGCAGTTCGGCCGCATCGGCCTCAACTACGACGTCTTCTTCAAGAAGGCTCCGTTCAAGGTTGCTGGTGCTCAGTCGACGCATCCCAAGTCGCCCGCCGCTCCTGTATGGGACACCGCCGCTCCGGCTACGGTTGTTGCCGACGTGACGACCTCGAAGTTCAACTCGGAGGACGCTGGCAACTACATCTACGCTATCGCAGCTATCAACCGCCACGGCGAGTCGTCGCTGGTGGTGAACGAGACTCCGGTAGCCGTGACTGCAGGGTCGGTCGTTGACCTCAAGTTCTCGATCGTGGACAACGCTCACCCGGCTACGGGTTATCGCGTGTACCGTTCGAAGAAGGGTGGCGACAAGACCAGCAAACTGTACCCGATCTTCGACATCTCGGTGGCCCAGCTGAAGATGGGTTACGCAGGGGCTGCCGGCGATCTGTGCCGCGACAACAACTACTTCCTGCCCGACTGCGATCAGGCCTTCCTGGTTCAGTTCGACAACGAAGTGATCGAGTTCGCTCAGCTGGCTCCGTTGATGAAGATGGACCTCGCGATCCTGTCGCCTGCGTACCGCTTCATGGTGCTGCTGTACGGTACGCCGTTCCTGTACGCGCCGAAGAAGTTGGTCCGCCTGATCAACATCGGACGCGCCTCCAACTAACGAAACAATCGTTCAACCGAGAAGCGGGGGTGGGGGTAGCCCCATCTCCGCTTTCTCATTAAATCGTTTACAATGAAACTGAAAACCACCAATGCGTCCCTGTACGGTTCGCGCCTCGCTGTCCCCGTTGACGGCACTATTCAAATCGACCGCAACGGCGAGATCAACGTATCTGAAGCCTGCGCCAAACATCTGCTGACGCTGCCCGAATGGCAGGCCGTTGCAGGAAAGAAGGCTGAAAAGGCCGCCGAGGAGACCGCCGCCGAAGCTACGGCCGAGGATCAGGACAAGGTCGTCATTGACCAGATTCGCGCCATGTCACTCGACGAGATGCTCGAGACCGCCGCCGAAGCAGGTTATCCCGAGGACGAGTTCAAGAAGTTCAAGAAGAACCCCAAATTGATGGCAGCCTACCTGGTGAAGAAATACAAGGCCGCTGTCACCGCCGAGGAGTAGTTTCCTCGTCTCACCGTTACGACTCGCAAAACAGACCAAAATGACTCTTCAATTAGACATCCTCTATAACAAGAACGAAGGCCTCGTGTTAAGCCCTTCGGAACTGGCCGAAAACTACCTTTTCGGCATTCCGATGTGTGCCCCCGATGGCCAGCGCGTTTCGGAGTCTTCGATCAAGACCCAGATTAAGGTAGCACAGGCGCAGGTAGAACACCTGTTGTCGGTGAAACTCAAAAAGCAGGTCATCGAAGAGAGCCGCGACTACATTCGCGAAGAGTGGAACAACTGGGGTTTCATCCGCGCGATGTACCCCGTGGTCTGTATTCGTTCGTTGTGCGGTTTCATCAACTCTGTAATGCAGACCCGCTACCCCTCCGAGTGGCTTTCCATCAAGAAGATCGCTTCTGTGGCCGTGTACCGTAACATCTCGCTGATCCCCAATTCGGGTTCCGGAAAGGGTGCCATCATGACGCAGAACTCGTACGTGTACAACGGTATTGCCCCTAACTTGGGGTGGTTTGGTCAAAAGTACATCCCTAACTACTGGCGGTTGAAATACGTCACCGGGTGGGACGAAATACCCGCCGACCTGTTGAACTTTATTGCCAAGGCAGCAGCGTTGAACGTGCTGGCAGTAATAGGCGATGTACTTTACGGCGTGGGCATGTCGTCGGTGAGCATCTCACTCGACGGTGTGTCACAAAACACGCCGTTGACACGTTCGGCCCAAGGCGGCCTATTCGGCGGCCGCATCAAGTTATATCTGGACGAACTGAATCAACAACTGCCGAATTTGAAGAACCAATACCGCGGTATCGCGTTTGATGTACTGTAATGGCCAAAAAGCAATCCATACTGAGCGCGTCGCTCGTTGACACCCCACCCGTGAGCCTGACCCCCGCACAACCGGGGCGTCCGGCCGTGGGATGGGATGTCGGGCGTTTTGAACGCCTTATCTACGACCAGGGGTATGACGCCTACATCGACCGCGCCATGCGCTGCCCGTGTGTGGACAAGACCAGCGGCCAGGCGTCGTCCACGTGTCAAAACTGCTACGGGCGTGGATGGTTCTTCGTCAACCGCCGCGAGACGCGTCTCATCGCCCAGACCATGGGCAACCGCCGTAAGTACGAAGAGTGGAGCGAACTCAACATCGGCACCGCCGCCATCACGGCCCGTGCTGTTGACCGTATGGGGTTCATGGACCGCGTCGTGCTGTTGGACTTGGAGGGGTATTTCTCCGAGATACTCCGGCCGACTATCTACCGCAACGAACTGTTCGCTTACCCCGTGTACGAACCCTTGGAAGTGACCGACATCTTCCTTCATGTAGCCGACGGCGAACCGCTGCGGCCGCTTACTACGGCAGAGTTCCGCGTGGACAAGAACAGGGTCGTTTTCAGCAAGGATTTGATCGGCATGGTAGAAAGTAACGACCCTAACGCTAAAGCCGGCAATTTGACCGTTTCCATTCGCTACAAGCACTACCCCGTCTATCACATAATCGACGTTGACCGCGAACTCATGCAAGTACGTGAAGGTAAGCCCTGCGCTGTGGATCGTGGAGCGTTGACCGCCATGCCAGTGAAGGTCGTTGGCCGGAAGGCGGAGTACGTATTCCCGCCTATGCGCTACGGCGACGTCCCCTACGATAACACCGTGAAATAATGGCACGGCCCATCAACATAGACGTCACGGGTTTAGGAGCCCAGTTTGGACTCACTCAAGCCCAGATCGACGACCTGACCGAATTGTGTGTTCAGGCCGTCACGGCTGCCGTCTATGCGAATTGGCAGGCTCAAGCCAAGCAGGGACTCAATTCAACACGCCCCGAATACCTCCAAAATCTCAACATCATCGACCGTGGCCGCTTCGCCAAGTCGATCGTCCTCACGGGGGAACTACCAGTGATGCTGGAGGCCGGGGCAACCCCTTTCGACCAGAAGGGGTATTTCCAACGGTCATCGCGTGTCCGCCACACCGTTCCCGTACTACGCAAAGACGGTACGGTACTGAAGCCCGGCGGCGATTGGTATATGACTGTTCCGTTCCGTCATGGTACGCCTGGCACGGTTGGTCAAGCAGGATTCTCCGACGAAATGCCTCAAGAGGTTTACAACGTGGTACGCACGTTCGTTACCGGGCAGCGGTTACGCGCTTCGCAGATTCCTTCGCCGTACAACATACCGACTACGCGCCGTGCCGTGGCAGCTACTGACCGTTCGCCGGCATACGGGGCTTACCTGCGTAAGCACTCCATCTACGAGGGCATCACCAAGATGACTGGCGTGTACGCACGTACCACCCAGAATATGTACGTTTCGTTCCGTCGGGCGTCGAAGAACAGCGACCCGCTGAGTTGGATATTCCCCGGTTTGGCCGCACGACGGTTTGCCGACAAGGCCCTCGACCAGACGGATGTTGAAACCATAGTACACAACGAATCGGTTAATTTCTTGGAAAACTTATGAAAGTAGACGCCATTATCTTGCCTGAAGTGATAATCGCCCGCGTACTGAACGCCATCGTGAAGATGATACGCGACGATATCGCCATGACGCTACCCGCTGACGTCAAGAACACCATCTTGTATCAGCTGCTTGGCGCCAACGAAGACGACCAGCCTATCCACATGAACGCTTACAACTACTTCAAGCAGGCGGTCAAGATATTCTCTAACCCGGCGAATTTGGAGGTCCATTTGGGATACAACGCTCAGGTAACGACAGCCCTCGCCGTTCATATCATTTTGCCCGGCGAACAAGCCTCTAATGCCCCGCTGGGTGAGGGGCAGGAGTGGGACGCCGACGCCGAGCAATTCATGTACACGCAGTGGATGGATGCGCAGTACCAGATTCTCATCACGTCGGATAATTCATCCGAGGCTATGATTGCCTACAACGTGTTGAAATCCATGCTGCTGATGTACGCTCCGAACCTCGACTTGGTAGGATTACGCATCCCGCGGGTATCGGGCGGCGATATCATCCTCCAGCAGGATATCATCCCGCCAACCGTATTCCACAAAGCCCTCACGCTGGCGTTCAAATACGAGGTCACTGTTCCAACAAGATTGCGCGCCCAAGTCGTAAAGGCCATCAGCTACAATTATAACATTTGCGACCCGTTTGGCGGTGAAGTGATAATCCCCGGCGGCGGTAAAACCGAATAAAACCAAACTTTTCTAAACATACAACATTATGAGTACTGTGGTAACGATGAATGGCAAAACCTACGTTGAGCCGGGTTCGTACGCGATCACTGTCTACCAGCCTACTTCGGTAGTCAACGTGGCTTCGTTTGGCCGCGTGATGATTATCGACACGGGTCTCTCTCAGGAGACGGTGGACGATGCAACGTACGAATTCGCTGGTGGCGCAGGTATTGCCGGCGTTGACGCTTCCGGGCGCAAGGCCATTTACAGTTTCGAGAATTTCGAGGACTTCTCGGACTTTATGGGTGGCGGTATGATCACCGACATCGCTCAAAAGCTATTCACGCCGATCGACGGTGCGCTGGGTACGCCGCGTCTGTACTATACCCGTGCAGCCAAGACCACGCCTGCAACGTTGAGTATCGGCGCTGACACCAATTCTATCGTCCTGACGTGTTTGAACGAAGGTGCGGTTGGTAACGGTGTGGCTGAAGGCGATATGAGCGAACTGTCGAACGGCACGCTGGAGAACCTCAAGGTGGGCTACGCCCTCGCGATTAAGGCAGGCGTTGACGACACGTCGAAATTCATCGTCACCATCTACCGGGGCAACTACCGCGGTACGGACGCCGCAGGTGAACCCTACGGCACCTATTCGCTGGCTGACGCTTATGGTGAGATGGTCGCCCAGTCGGGTGAGATTGGAACGTACGACGAACTTTACAACTGGTTGCTGACGTCGTCGATGGTCATGGCCAACTTCCGCCCGTCGAAGGGTGCAGGCTATGTAGGCACGACCGCGCTCAAAGTAACCGCTCCGGCACTGTTCGCTGGTGGCACTACGTCGTATCAAGGGTCGAAGGGCGAGAACGAATACTACCCCGACGTGCTGGAGGCTATCCGCGAGTTGGAGGTTACGTTCTTCCTGTGTACGGACTACGGTGTAGTCAACGGCGCCAAGGCTTCGTCCAACGGTAAACTGTTCACCTTCCTGAAGAACGACGCCAAGTTTGACGAGTTTATGTTTGTACCCGGCGGCGAAGGAAAGGCCGATCTGCTGACAACCAACACCATCACCCAGACTTCGCAGGCACTGGCCGTGCACTACAACGACGAAAAGGTCATCGTCACCCACGGTTCGCCTACCGTACCGCGCAAGGACGGCAACGGCACCAAGAACCTGCCGTCGATCTACCTCGCCGCGGCTATCATGGGCCTGAACGCTGGTCTGGCTGCCCAGACTCCCGTTACGTTCAAGCGCGTGGGATACGACGCCTATGCCTATGACCTCACGTTCAGCGAGCGCGTGAAGGCCCTTCAGGCTGGTATCATGCACGTCCGCGAGGTTTCGGGTTACTACCGCGTTAATCAGGGTATCACGTCGCTTCAGAACAACAAGCAGACCATCTCCGAGGACGGCCAAACCTTCGAGTTGTCGATCGCTCTGATTAAGGCTCAGCTGAACAAGGAACTGATCCTCGAAGGCCAGACGCGCTTCACTGGTAACACGGCGGCTCAGGCTTCGCCCAACACCGTGAAGGACTTCACCGAAACCAAACTCACGTCGCTTGTGGCCAAAGTAGGTGATGACAACCTGATTATCTCGTGGAAGAACGTGAAGGTTTCGGCCCGCAACGGCGACTACAAGGTAACGTACGACTTCGTCCCGAACGTTCCGGTCAACAAGACGTTCTTCGTCGGGAACATGCTCGACTATGTTTTCAACTCGTAATTAAAGAAAGGAGCGCTATATGTCGAATAAGAAAGTAATGACTGCACCGCTGGCGATTATCCGCATCAACAGCGTTGCCGTCGGTAAGATGAAGAACGTCCGCATCACGGAGAACATCCGTCGCGGGCGGGTCGTCGGCCTCGGTAGCCTTACGCCCAGTGAGGTTCCGGCGGTGGAATGGAGCGGATCGCTGAGTTGCAGTTCGTACTCCATCAATTTCAACCGTCTGGCCAACGTGTCCAAGAAGGGAACCTTCCGCCAGACTACCAGCGTCGAAGAGTGGGCCAACGCCATCCTGCTTCAGGAAGAGGGCTTGGAGTTCGCTGTTCAGCGTAAGGTCAAAGACGGTGAAATCGACCCTGAAACCGGAATGGTAAAGGCCACCTACGAAACGTTTGCGCTGGTGAAAGGCGCGTTCGTTACCCGCGAGGGCTTCGACATCCAAGAGGGTCAGATCTCGGGACGTGATACCGAGTTTGAGTACACCAGCCCGATCCTCTTTGACGGTATCAGCGAGTAACGCCGCGTTATCTACCAACACCAAGTATAAAGAGAGTGCTACGGAAAGCCCGTGGTGCTCTCTTTATTGTTAAACAAAATAGTCTAAAATGGAAGATTACAAACAACAACTTTCCGAGGTGAAAGCGGTCGAGTTCCGTGGTGCGAAACTCAACGTCAAGTTCCCTAACGTCGGCGAGATGATCGACATCGAGAACCTCAAAACCGCATACTCCGGCGGACGCTACGGCGTTATGCTGGCCAGCGGGGTGAAGAGTATGATCTACGCCGTTGACGTGATCGACGCCATGGCCTTCATCGAGATCAAACTCAAAGCCGTACGCAACATGCTGAACCTTCCCGAAGGGCAGTCGCTGATGAGCGTCGATTCGGGGCTGGCGTCAGAACTCGCGGCTTGGTACAAGCAGCAGATCGCTCCGTGGTATAACTCGATGATGTCGAAACTGTATGAGGCAGGAAATGCCCAGCCGTCTCTCAACGCAAAGGGCGGAGCCGACGCTGAATGACGTCACTGACCGTGGCGTCGAACGCTGGCTGAGTCAGTTCCCGATCGACCTTTGGTGGCGGAGGAAATACCGTGTAGCCTACGGGTCGCCGCGCCACCGGGCGATGAGTTTCTTTGACCAGTTACGCGAGTACCGTGAAGAGGTGTTGCTGAAGCGTATTGCGCAAGAGCAGTCGGAGCGTGACGCAATGGGCGACGACTACGATTCACGGGTTGTTAAACTGAGTCAAGAGGAGATCGACGAAGACTACGAGAATATCAACTTGGATGACTTTTAACGCAAATAACAATGGCCGAAAGGGACATAACAGTTAACATCAACGGAAACGGCTCCGGCGGCACCAGCACTCCCCCGACGCCTCCCGAACCGCCCGCGAGTGGCGGCGATACGCGGTTGAGCGCGTCGGTGTCGGACTTGGTAAGCGAACTTCGCAGCGCGTTGTCCCAAGGCGGCGGCCCGGCGTTCGGCCAGAGCGGCTTCAAAGGTTATTTAGACGATGTCGGCCGGAGTATCGTCACCCAGCGTCAGGCAGAAATACGCAACCGCTTCGATTTGGCTCGTGATGAGAATTCGAGCCGTTACATGGAAGAGGTTAACCGCTTGGACGCTGAGCGTGAAGCGCGTGTTAACCAATATTCGTTCGCCCCTAACGGTACGCTGTTCAACCCCGAAGGTAAGCCGCTTCCGTCAGGTAAGACCATCGCTCAGGACCTCGATTCGTGGTACAACCCCCGGTTGCAGGCCATTGAAGAGCAATTTGCGCCGATTGACGAGCGTTTAGCCTCTGAAGAGGAAAGTGAGCGTGCCGCGGTAGAACGCGAAATGACGGACGCCCTAAAGGCCGTTGTGGAGGCGTTACGAACCGAGTCGCGTGAGAAGTCTTCAGGTAACGACGATTCCTACATGGGCCGCTTGCGTTTGCAGCGCAAGGAACTCACCGACGAAATGGAGCGGGCCGTGTCGCAAGACGACTACGTTGCCGCCCGCCGAAGGTTGCAGGAATTCGATCAACGTCAAAGCGCAGCCGGCAACGGCGATATCTTCGAAAACATCACCAACGCCCGCTTGGCCACTTCCGGCGCAGGCATGATAACCTCAGCCGCCAGCGGTAACATCACTGGCATGGGCATGGGGGCCGCTGGATTAGGAGCCGCCGCGCTTGGTATTCCTATCGCGGGTATCATCGCCGGAGCGATCATCGCCGCTGTGGGTCAAACCGTCATAGCCACCACCAACCGCATTGAGTCCATGGGCGACATGGCCGCGATACGGGGAATTTGGGGTGGTAATACCGGTAATGCCGCGCTCCGTAACGCTACCGCTACCGTCATCAACGCCCGTACTCAAGGAGCCTACGGCGAAGAAATCACCCGTAAACAGCTGGGGCTGGAGGATGCCGAGTTTATGCAACGTGCGCTTGCCCTCATGACTACGTCTGGCGTGTTGGCTAACTGGGAGAACCGGACGTTCTACAGCTACGCCAACGAGAGCCAGTTCAATCTACGTGAAGGCAGCGTTGCACAGGCATCGCGCTACGACCGCTATGGCTTGGAGGCCAACACGGCAATTTCACGCTTGGCGTACGAACTCGAACGCCTAAATGATGAAGGTGTGAATACCGGCATCGGCGGTGAGTTAGGGTACATCCGTATGCAGGAGCGGTACGACATCCAGCAACAGCTGATGGGGCGGTACTACGCGGCGTACAATCGACCGAACTATGAAGTGGCCAATGCCACTCAGGCCGCTTACTCTGCAGCTATGGACCCGCGGTTCATTCAGGATAGCCGTTTGGGTGACGTTATCGCCAAGTTAGACTCCGCGCTGGGCAACCCGCAAAGCGAGAATATGCAGGCTATCTCGTTCGACGCCTTACGGGAGTACGGCGCAGGGTTCGGACTGGATAAAATGAACAATTTCCAACTGCAGTACGTACTGAGCAATCCGCAGAGTTTTGGCCTCAACGAGACCCAAATAAACTCGATGGTGATTCAGCGTATCGCTGATATGGCCAATATCCCCAAAGACCAGCGCGGCGACATGAGCGCTCTGTTCGCTTCACCTGCGTTTATGAATATCATCCGCGGCGTTTTACCGAATTTGACCTACGACGAACTGGCTCAAACGTTGCCCGGTTTGGCTACGGGCGAAACGGCGCGTCAATACTCGCGGTCCAGTCAGGCTATGAAGCAAGGAGCCACTGAATCGCATTATGGTATGCTTCAAAACATGAGTGACTACTCCGGATTCCGCACGGCAGTTGGTAAACTGCTGACCGCTACGGAGGAGTTCGCTACGCAGTTAGGTAGCACGCTGGCAAATTACAACATAGAAGAAAACGAGGTTCACCCCGGTTCGTGATGATAGAAGTTAAGGGATACGTCGATATAATCCACGACCAGAAGAGCGTGGTGACTATGAAGGATTTCATAGCCTTCTACCACATTGACGAGATAACGCCAGAGAAGTTGTTTGACGACAACCGTGACAACATCTTGGCGGCGATGTCGTTAGTCGATAAGTACACCTACATGTTCGAGCACGGCCTGACCGGAGTCTTGGACACTTTAACGGCTGATAAGTTGGACCCCGAAATGGCGCTACCGCGGTTTGCCAAGATACGGGTGTACTACACCAACATTCGTCAAGAAGACGTTCTATACGTCAGTAACGTCAAAGCCAAGATCACTGACTACGCAAAATGGGCCGACGAGCAATTGCTCGAAATAACGGACTCAAACGGTTTCCGGAGCGAAGGTAACGTCGTAACGAAGGAATATCGCAAAATGGCCCCTAACATTCGCGTGTGCGGGTGGTTTCGGGCCTTAGAGTTCCTGAACAGTGAACGGTCGGATGACATGAAGGCTTCAGCGCTGCGTGACATATCCCGTTACGTTGGCGCCATGACAGTAAACGTCGCTAAAAATGGCGGTAATTTCACGTTGAGTCTGCCGCACATCGCCATTGAGGAAACTATTCGCGGTGAATCCGGTGTGTATGAAAATACCATCATAGCAGCCTCAATCGAAGAAAAGCCGTACTATAAAACGACTTTCGCTGATGACGTATCGCGGAACGAAAACGACTATTTCAACTGGCTCATATCGCCAAACGATTTGATATTCCTCCGGTTTGAAAAAACCGTCGAGGAAATCAACTCCGACCTCACAAACCGTACAGGCGAACCTCAGTTACGGGGCGACGTCTGGGATATGATCGGTTTGGTGGATTCGGTGTCTATTTCCACTGATTCGCAAGGCGCAGTTTCCAACGTCAGCGTCCGCGGTCGAGACCTGATGAAGCTACTGATCGATGACGGCTCGTTCTTCTTCCCGGTGGCTATGGATTTAGGCGCACGCGAACTCTTCGCTAACGCTTCAGGTATTTCGACTACCAACGCTGGCGACGGATTAGGCGTCCAGTTAAACTGTAAGACTGCCGTCAATCGCCTTTTAGGACGAAACGTCAACGGCGTTATATTGCCTTTCATGGGTAATATGTACACCTTGGAATTTGTACTCAAAGAAGTTATAAACTGGCTTTCGAATATCGCCATCGCCCCAGACTACTTGTTCACTCCGTGGGGTGATGACCGCACTACGATGGCCGATATTGAACCAGCAACGCCCGAAGACCCTAAAAAGAACGTGAAATGAGTATCGGAACCGGACTTGTACGTAAACTGGACCAAAAGGAAAACGAATACTGGGCCTTCAAAACGTGGGACCCTGAGTGGTGTGTGTACGGTCAATCACCCTCCGCGCCTCTTGTTATAACCTCCATAGTCGGCAACCGAACGCTGTCCATGGACGGCAAGAACAAGAAGGAATTCCACCAAGGGTTGGATATTTCAATGCCCGTGGGCACGGCTATCTACGCTCCGGGGTATTGCAAGTGCGTTCGCGTCAGCCGTACACCCAACAAACCCTCGGGAAACTACGTTTCGATAATCATGCCTGCATGGTGGTTTGGAAACGTCGGCCCGTTCGGTCAGTTTGAAACAGCCAACTTGGCGAATAACGCCATATCGCGTAAGAAGTGGGCCGAAGACGCGGTGGCGTGCTATGCATACGCCACGGTACGCTTTATGCATTTGAGTGAAATAGCCAACATCAGCGAAGGTGAATGGCTCGACCCCGGTACACTGTTAGGCAGATCAGGTAACACCGGGCGATCCACAGGTCCTCACCTCCATCTGGATTGTGCAGCCAACGGCGACTGGCTCAATCCGGCTCAAATGATGAGTAAGTGCTATTTCTCTATTTCAAAGAAGGAATTCGCCCCTTACATCAATCCCTACGACCGCCGCCGATTCACCACCGACGTGGGATCAAAGCCCGTGCCCGACTACCAGTGGATGATGGACTTCACGCGCTACAACCAAGTAGAAGTCCCGTTCGATTCCAAAGACACCGAGCCTATCATTCCCGAGGTTAAACTCGAAAGCCTTCAAGTCAAGCAGCGTTTGGCGCCCGGTATATGGCAAATCGTCAAACTAATCATTGACGAAAACGTGGCTCATCGACAGGTGTTCGATGGTACTATTACCAACCAAACAGGCTCGCTTCTCAACTGGTTCAACAAGGTTTGCCAAGAGCCGTTCGTTGAGTTTATGGGAGAAACTTGGGGTGATCAATACTACTTCATTGCCCGCCGCCCGCCTTTTGACCACGCCAGCGTGCTGAGGGCTTACAACTACGCGATGAGCGGTAGTGGCTTGTATCACGTGGTTCAGAAGGAGCAGGTCGTTGAAACGAATTTCACTCAAAGCGTTTCCAACGCTTACTCGTGGTACTACCTCCGGCCGCGCGTTTCGTTCGGCGGTAACGACGGTACGGTGTACTACATTCCAGCGGTATTCTTCCCGGAGATGGCGGCGTTATTCGGCGCTCGCGCTTGCCACGTTCAAAGTAACTACTACAACACCGTCAACGACGGAAAGGCTGACGTTGATAACGCCAGCGAAGAGATCAGCAAACAGGCGCGTGATAACTTCGCGAAGTCGTATCTTCAGATGATGCTCGATTTGAAGTACCTGATCGAAACGACGATCTATTTGCCTTTCACCCGTCAGGGGACCATCACCTTGTACGGCAACCGCCAGATCAAGCGCGGTACGTGGATGTATTTCGTCCCTACGCAGGAAATGTACTACGTTGACGCTGTGACGAATACTTTCCAAAGCGTCGGAAACCGCGTTTTCCGCTCGACCACATTACAGGTATCGCGCGGCATGAAGACAAGCCTGATAGACGGTACACGTCAAGATTTAGCTATTATTGATAAGGCTGATGGTTACAATAAATTGAGTGGATATTTCGGCTTGGTTGACTTCGGTAAAACAAAAAGCGGGGCTGCGTACCCTGAAAAGTGGGACGGCCTTATTGACGGGAAAACTACCTTCAATGAATGTATTGCTGACATCCACATCAATCAACATATTTTGAACATCCTGTGTAAAAAAGCCGGCTTTTTGCCCGGAAAATAGCCTATGGAAACAAAAGACTACAAACGCACCCCTGCGCCATTCGGCGTACAGATGAATCACCTTCATATGGGATGCGGCGGTATAGGTTATATCGTTATCCCTGAGGGAGGCGAGAACCGCGAACTATACATCCAGAACTGCATGAGGACCAACACCGTGTCTATTCAGGGCGGCGCAGGTAGGTCTATTTACAACAACGTACCTATCCCCCCGTCGGTTCTCGAAGCGGTGGAGTTTCCCGTATCAATCGACGAGTTCGGGACCCCTGTGGTTTGGGTGCTGGACGAATACAATCAGTGGCCTATCGTTGTAAATTCTTTGGACTTACACAAGTTCAACCAGCAACAACCGGGTCAGCGTACTATGCGCAAGGAATCTAACGGAGTGGTTGCCGAGGTGAAGACCGACGCCTCTCAAGGTATCATCGACATCTACGTCGGCGGTACGGAGGACACCCCTGCCGAAATCAATATCCGAGTTCAGTCAGCCAACGTCGATTCCAAAGTGAACATCATTTCCGACGCCGATATCAGCGTATCGGGTGATAAGCACGTCGAGATCACTTCCGCAACCCGCGTAACGGCACACATAGTGAACGGCGTCGATACGGAGGCGGGAATTGAAGTAGTCCTTCAAGACGACGAATTGCAGTATACTACCAAGGGCGGCAAGTCGACGTTCATTGTGAAGGGTGAAAAGGCTTCGTTCAACGGCGGCTCAAACCGCGGCGTGGTAAATATCGCGCAAATCGAATCGCTGGTGCAGGCTCTCCAAAAAGACCTCCTGATAGCCTCATCGGGTTCGAACCTTTCGAGTTGGATGGCCAGCGAAATGCCAAAGATGGAGGACAAGAAATTATCGCATTAACGCCATGGGAAAGTTAGGAATAGACCCCAAAATGGTTATCCGCGCTACGTGCAAGGACTACCTCGCCACGCTGCCTGAAGAAGAGGCTAACAGCTACGTTGACGACATGGAGCAGTCGGTTGGTGATTCTATCCAGCAAAAGATCGATGAAGCCGAAACGTGGCTCGAAGCCGCTGAAACATCAGGCACCAACGCCATCGAGGCGTCCACTTCGTTAGGCGTTCAGGCCGTATGCGCTGACCCTATGGCAGGTGTAGCGTCCACAGGCGTCATAGCGTCAGCCAAGTCCGGCGCAGCTACCGCCAAAGCGCAGGTGGCTACCGGTAATGCCGCCATCCAGCAGGTTATACGTATCGTTGGTGGTTTCATGCTACCGCTTCCGGCCCCTGTAACCGCCGCGGCTCAAACTCTGGCGGCAGCCGACGCTGCGTTGTCGGCCATACCCGTGTAACAAGTATAATTGATGTAAATTTAAGACGATGCCGACCATAGCAGGAACAGTTCTCAATAAAGCCAAAGGCGACTTTGCCAGCGCAGCGAGCGACGCGCTTGTTACGATGGGGCGCGGGTTGGTACACGCTGTTGCGCCGGACGACTACGAGTACTACATGTGTACGTTGGAGTTGATAAGGTCAAGCGGTGAAACCGCGGCTTTCATGAACCTGCCTGTCATGCCCAGTAACATCACTGAAAGCCGGACATCGCTCACTACTATCACCAAGACCAACAACGTGGTGGTGTCGATGATTAACCCGTCGTTCAACCCCGTCGATATTTCGCTGCGTGGTACGTTCGGCCGCAAGTTGCGCGTCTCGTTCGGCCAGCAGCAGTTCAAGGATCAGGCTGAAGAAGGAGCCTCCATCCCGTTCTTCAATATCGGCATGTTTACGGGAGCCGCCGGAGTAGGCGATAACCGTACGATGATTGCCAAAACGGGGTACGGCCTTACCAAGATGATGCAGAAAATCCTCACCGCGGCTACGAAGTTGGACCCTAACGGAAAGCCCTATCGGCTGGTGTTCACCAACCACGCCTTCAACACGGCGTACTACGTTGAGGTCGTTCAGGATAACTACTCGATGGACGAGAACAGCAACATGATCTGGAATTACTCGATCGAGTTGCGCGCCGTGGCCGCTTATACCACCATCAAGTCTCTCAACGACTTCTTGGGGCAGGTCATGAACCAATCGTTGAGTAGAAGTGTAACGCGGGTACTGGGACAGGTCAGTGATCTGCTCACGTGCGGTATCATGAATATGTTTTAGCCATGCTGATTCCTGAATACATAATCCGATTTTCCAACGTGACGAAATATCGTTTGACGGACTTCTTGGAGCGATACCAAGACTTCTTCGACAACGATTACACGTCCATCGACCAGTATTTTTCGGGCCTCAGTGAAAGCGTCGATCATGACCGCCTGCGTCGTCTCCAGAAATTGCTCGCCGACTGCCGTGAGTTACAAGCCCAGTTCAAGAACTACGACAACCGCTTTGATAACTGCGGCTATTGGCTGCTGATGGAGTGGATCGACAACCTCGTTATGCAGGTCGAAAAGGTTACGAAGCTACCCAAGTTCCGGCGCACCACGCTGACGGCCCGAAACTACAAGCCCGTTATTCAGGTCGAGTCGTCGATTGGCGCTCAGCGTACCATGGAGGACCTGTCCATAGCCATCCAATCGAACGGCATGGACCGCGTTTCGTGGGAGCAACTCATGCTGGACAACGACCTCGAAGAAGACCAGTGGGAAATCGACGAGTTGAAGCCTGTAACGGCTATGGTGAATAACATCACGCCCGCCGCCGTGACTACTATCTTGGAACCGCCTATCGGTGAACAGGTCTATGGCAAGGACATCGCCCGTAAGATCACCATCGAGGTTGAAGAGGAAGTGGCAACAAAGGCCGTTTTTCGGCGATCTGGCGACTCAACGACCGTCACCTCGGCCCGGCGTATAGGCGACCTGAAAATCGTTAAATACAAGGACAACATCGACCAAAAGGTGATGATACTCATGGGCATGAACCGCGGCACGGTTCCCGATAACCCGCTGCTGGGGGTTGACCCTAACCTGACGGCCGGAGTTACCGCAGCCCAGCTGGCCTTACCTACGGTTCGTCGCCAGATGGTGGACACGTTCCTTCAGGATGACCTGTTTGAGTCGGTCGATATGACGGCTATTGAACAGAACCAGGATTCGTTGGTTTGTACGCTGGAAATTAAGACAAAGTACAACGATAAGGTGACCAAAAAAGTAAAACTATGATAACGCAGATAACGTCCATCGAGGAGTTGAAGCAGATGTGGCTGGAAATACTCCTGAACAAAACCGACAAGATATCCGATGTATCGGCCGAGTCGGTTTTGAACGCCATAGCCTATGCCGATTCCAAGATTGGCCAGAAGATTATGGTGAATCAGGCGGTTATCGAGGGGCACATCTTCCCGGATACCGCCGCCGGGGAATACCTCGACGCGCTGGCTGCGTTACGGGGCGTGGCGCCGCGTTTCGGAGCGGCTCCGGCTACTACCTACGTCCGCGTGATTGGCGACCCCGGGACGTTCTACCAGGCGGGCACGATGTTTACCTCGACGACGGGGTTGACGTTCGTTTCGACGGAAGACGTTACCATCGGCGGCGTTGACGATACAGGCACCGTGGTTGTAAATTCGCGTCTGGCGTATATTCCCGTTCGCTGTACGAAGTCTGGTGCTACTACTAACGTTCCGCCGCTGTCGCTGAATCGGGTCAACCCTACGCCTCCTGGACACCAGAGTTGTACCAACGAATACCAGGCAACGGGCGGCCGCGACCAGGAAGACGACGAAACGTTCCGTATCCGTATCAAAGAAAGCGTCAACCAACTGGCGATGAACACGCTCTCGCAGTTGGAGCAGGTGCTGATGAAAATTAACCCGCGGGTGTTGCGGGTATTGAAAGGCGGGTATGGCGAAACGCAAACCACCGGGTCGGCCGCTGAAAGCCGCATCAACCTTACGGTGGTTTCGGTCAACGGCCAGAACTTTACCCAGGAGGAGTTTGACGAAATGTATTCCCGTGCTGAGGAATATCTGTGCTTAACCGACTTGTTGCGTGTTTCTATCGCCGGAGCACGTTACCCGGCTATCAACCTGCGTAACGTAAACTGGCTGGCCGTGAACGTTGATTTTCGTGTTGATATCGACCCGGCCTACAATACCGACGACGTCCGTACCCAGATTCAACTCCAAATGAACAAACTGTTCGACTACCGCTTCTGGGAGCCGGGCGACAAGGTGGAGTGGGAGGATATGCTGTACGTCGTCAAGAACGTCGAGGGCGTGCGCTACGTTCCCGATACGCATTTCAACCCCAGCTACGACATCAACGTCCCCGAATACACGTTACCGCGCATACGCAGTTTCGTGATGCGTGACTTGGACGGCAACGTGATTATCGACAACAACGGCGTTCTTTCCGAGGTATTCTACCCTAACGTCGAAGACGCAAACTACCAAGCAACCGTGTTAATGTCCATCTGATATGAATCTCACTACCTCCATACGCAGCAAGGTCGTTATCTCGCCATCGAACGAGGTGACGATTATGGCCGAGGCCGCGGGTAAACTGCCTGAAATCTACGAGGCAGAGATTCTCCAGGGACCTAAGACCATCAACAATACGAAAGGTGTTCAGGGCGACCTGATGATAAGCCTGGACAAGCCGCCTGCCGACGCTTCGCTTACGAGCGACGGGCGGTTGCTGTTGACGGTTACGGATGGTGAAGAAACAAAGTATCGCCGCGACGGAGCCGACCTGGTGTACGACCGCGCCGAGGACCCCGAACTTAGCAACGTAATGGCCGCCGTGGGCGACCAGCTGTTGGTGGCGATTACGTGTGATATATCGGGCCGCGTGTCGTTGACGGAGTTTGTTGACGACCTAACGGGTGGCGCTCCTACGGATGTCGTGCGGTTGTTCCAGGTATCGGCTGACGGTATTTTCTGGACTGAGTGGGCAGAACTTACCAACGAGGCCTTAAAAGCACTGGACCCCATCACGGCCGACGGTACGATGATGGTCTCGATACAGTACATACGCCAAGGCGGCGACGCTCCTATCGAGTTCAAGTCCGTTATGTTTACGGGCACGGTGGAGCCTATTCAGTTTGTGGCTCCTACCATCGACGAGTCGATATTCGCTTCCGTGGCGTCGTCGGAACAGACTAAGCGCATCGAACGTAACCTGTTCAAGAAATTGTACTACCGCGGTGTGATGGCGAAATACGTTACGCGCGGTGCCGACCGTAACTACGACGAAGACCGCGATTACGTATCGTTGTTCTCGACCGTGGGGCGTTTCTTCGCTATGATGGTATCGTTCGCCAAACGGTTCGAAAACATCTACAACGACTTCGACCTGCTGCGGGAGTACGTTCGCCAGATAGGATTGTATTTCGACGAAAAGAGCGTCACGTTAGAAGAACTCCAGTATCTGGCCTCGCACTACTACGACGAAATCCGCAAACGCGGTACGTCGATGGTATTCGCTCGTAAGGGCGATGGCCGCCCCTACAACGGCGAATTTGTACGGCTGTTCGGTATTGAGGATAGCGACGAGTTGCTGACCGATAACCTGCCAGCATCGAAGATGGGGTGGTGCCTGGGGCAATCGTCACCTCTATACCGCGGCGTGGGCGATTCCAACCAGCTGAATAAAACCCGTGAAACGTCACCCGACTTCGAGTCGTTGGACGACTTTGTTACTACGGGTAACGTCGCTATCGAGGAAATAGCCGACCAGTACATAGTAGGTTACGACCGCGAGAAGAAAATCCCGGTTTACAAGAACAAGGTTTGCCTGAAGATTACCGGCAGCGGCGGGTTAGGCCGCGGTGACGTCACTACTCCGGCGGACGACCGCGTGTACCGTGCCGACTGCAATCTTTCGTACGAGGTATCGTTCTGGATGAAGAGCGACGGTAAGGGCACGCTGAATTTCGGCACCGAGGGTTTTAACATCTTCAAGACGGCAATCGCTGGCGGTTTCGCTCGCCTGGATTCTACACAGGTAACGGACTATTTCGCCAACGAACTACCCCTTTCCGCCCTAAAGGCCAACACGTGGTATCAAGTTCGCGGTATTATTCACGCTTACAGCACGAAGCCTATCACCATCAACGCCCCGGGCCTTAACATCGCTCCGCACCTGGGGACCCAGTTGTGTTACAACAACTATTCCGTCGAGTACATTCTCCCGAAGATTCAACTCGGTGGCGACGACGCTACGGCCACGCTCTACATATGGGACTACAAGATACGCCCGCTGGTGTACGGCCGCAATATCCTCCCGTTGAAGGAAACGCTCCGTGTCGATGCCCGTTCCAACGGCTTCATCCAGTCACAGCGGTTATTCTACATCTTCTTGAAGAATAACAACAACACGATGTCTCAGGCCCAGTTGGAGCAAATAGTGAATAAGTACTTGATTCCGTACGGATTCCAGCCCGTATTCGTTTACGGTACGACGCCCGTTAATACGTCCACTACGCCGTCGGAATTCACGCCGTATCTGGTGTTGACGCCAAATTCAATTATCATAAACACAAACGGCGATAGCGGTCTGGTGGACCTGAAGACCAACACTAACGTCATAAAAGTCGAATAGATATGTCGAAACTGAAACTGTCACCGAACCTCTTTCTGGAGGTAGCCGAATTGGAGAACTTTCGCCGCCTGATGGTGGACGAAGGTTACAAGGCGGTGTTTAAGTCCATGGTAAAAAATTTCGGAATCGCGAGCGATTCCGACAACAACGCTTTTGAAATCACGGCCACTGGCGAGGCTGACGTTGTCTCGATTGCGCCGGGCGTGGCGTGGACTAAGGAATTCGACCGTATCATCAGCCGTGAAGCCGTAACGCTGCAGGCCATTCAATCCGAAACCAAGACGTGGGTCATCCTTTCGCGCGCCGTAACCAACTACGAGGCCGGAACGGTTTCCGTCACTACCGACGGCACCCTCACAGGCGTCGGAACCGAATTCACAAAGGTTCTCCGTGGCGGCGATAATTTCCCTAACGCTGTCAAGTTTATCGACTCTACCAAGAACATCCTCAACTACGAGGTTATCAACGTGGTCTCCGACACGTCGGCCGTTATTGCCGCTCCGGCCGTGGCTGAAAGCAACTTGCGCTACGGCGTGGTAGGGGCGTTCACGCCAGGCTTCGTACCGTCGTCGGCCAACGAACTTATCTACGAATACGATTCGTTCCAGGTGCGGATGGTACAGTCGGATACGATTCCCGAAATACAGGTAGGCGAAGAATTCATCATCGCCCAGCTGAACTGGGAAAACGGCGAGATGTCGATTGTCGATATGCGTAACTCGTGTACGTTCAACGTGGAGCCGACGGAGGAAATCGCCGCGGCCTCTTCCAATATCGTCAGCGTGCTCAACGTGGAACGTTACGGCAATATGCTGCGTATCGCCGTCGAGAACGGCTACACCATCACAGGCTTCGAAATCCGGGCGTCGGACCTCCAGTTCCGTATTTTGGAGGGTAACAACAACGTTCTGGGTACGGTATCGAGCGCGGGCGGAACTATCCCGTCGTCGGTGTTTGCCGGATGGACGCTGTTCAACCGCGCTACCGGCAAGGGCATGAGAATCGTGGATAACGCCAACACTACCCTTACGCTGGCTTCATGGAGTGGCGATATCGCCCTCGGCGAGGGGGACGACTTCGTTATCGTACCTACGGTGGCCGATATCGAATACCAACTCGTGGCTTTGGACGGCGGGGCGACTACTTGGGGCGGTGTCCGTACCACGGCTCGCTTCCCGGTAACGGATGCCCAGGCCAATATCTTCGTTCCGCTCAACAGCGGTCAAACCTCTCTCTCGTTGCGCTATCGTGACATCGATGGCCGCAACGCAAGTGCCTTCAAGATGCTTTCGTCGGCGGGGTATAAGGACCTCATCGACGGGATGTCGAAAATATTGACGAACTCTGTTTTGACCGTGAATTTATGATGCTCTTTCTGACAGGCGCACCGAACTCGCTCGTGACGTCGCCCGACGCGCCTCAAAACGACCCCCGCATGAGCCTGGGCGGCTACGTGAGTTCAACCCCGGTTCCTAACTCGGCGTTGAACGTACTGTTCGACCAGGTGTCGTTGCTGACGTTACAGAATCGCCCGACGGAATGCATGGCGTTCGCGCTTATCAACAAGAACACGCAACCCGCCGCCGACGTTGAAATCAAGATTGTAGGGGCCGACGATGACCTCTGTCAGTTCGAGGTAGCCGCCGTGGCGGTGAAGAACCTGCAGATGGAATCGTTGCGCAGCCGTTATCAGTTACCTATCGGCGCCACGTTCTACAATGCCGACTTTCGCCGTGCAGGCGTACAGGTGACCATACAGTCGCCCGCGGCACTCGGCGAGGAGTTTGTACTGGACCCGTTTAATATTCTCGTCAAATCGCCTGAAACGGCCGACTACGAGGGAACGTTTAATGCCGTTAAGGCGGCGTTCGCCGACAGTTCGGTCTGGCAGGTGGTGTACGTGAGTGAAAAGGTCTTCCGCATCGAACGTAAAGACTACGAAGCTATCGACCCGTTCCCCGTCAGCGTCATGGCCGAGGAAGACGGCAAGATACGTTTGGAGTTTGACGGCGACTTCCGTAACGCCATCAACAATACGTTGCTGGTGGCCGAAACGCTTCAGCCCGACGCTTGTATCGGGCTGTGGATAAAACGTACTATCAAAGAAACAGCGCATAAGACTTGTGAACAGCTGTTCAAAGAGTACGACGAAAAAGTCAAAGAGGAAACTCTGGAACGTATTTCGATCATTGTCAATTATAACCTTGTTGACACTCGTGAATATAGCGACGAGTACAACGAACAAGATTATTCATAGCCATATGCCACTGTCTTATAACGAAGTCCGGAGACTCATCCTTCAAACCCTCGACGAACGGCCGCAGGGGACTAAGGTTGAAGTCCCCAACCAACAAAACTACGAGTTGGCGTTGTTGGATTATGTTCAGCAGCTTGAAACAACAATGAGTACGTCTATTGTTGGTATCGCTGACGCTGATACGGACCCTATCGAACCGCCTTCGGCCCGCGTGGCATACTTGTCTCAGGTGGGAGTCAATTCAGCCATCGTGTACAAGAAGTTCGTCGATGCCCAGCTGAACCCTATAACGGTGACGACTGACACCGCGCATGTGGCGTTCGTCACGCTGTTCTGGAATACCAACTACTGGCAGGTGCAGGCGGTGATGATTCCGGTGTTTGAGGGCGGCGGCGGTGAGGCCGCGGGAGCCGTACGATTCGACATCGCCCAAACGCTCAGTGCGCTTCAACAAGAGCAGGCCCGCGCCAACATCGACGCCGCGTCGAAGGAAAGCGTTGACGAACTCGCTTCGGTGGTCTACACCCAGTACACCGACCTGACGTTCCAAGTAGTTCCCGACCTCTTCGAAAACGACGTTGAAACCGAGGTAACGCTGAGTTGGGAGGCTAAGTTCAACGACCAGCCCGTAACGCCCGATTCACTCGAAGTGCGCAAAGGCGAAGCCGTTCTCACTACCGATCCTGCGCTCACGAGTATCACCGACCATATCAGCGCTACGCAGGAGTATGAAATCACGGCTGTCGTAAAGGGTATCACCAAGACAGCTACCGCGACGGCCAGTGCTTACGACCGTATGTACTTCGGTTCTTCGCCGAAGAGCAGTATCGAGTCGGAAGATGTTCTGGCGATGTATCAGCAGCCGATCAAGCCTTCGCCGGCAGGAGACGTTACGGTGGACGTCGGCGCTAACGAGTACATATGGCTGTGTGTTCCTGCCAATATGACCATCAACAACGTGACCTCCGGCGGCTTCGACGTACCGATGGCCATGCCAGTATCGGTGATGGTCGAGGGTAAAGGCTATTACAACTGCTACCGCAGTGCAGGTCCGTTTGCTGCGGGTCGTTTTAACGGTGTAATTTCATAGCAACATGGCTGAGATCAATATCTACGGACTTCTAACCTCCAAAACGTCTGACGGTAAGTTGGCGCGTTCGGAGCAAATTTTTGACGAAACCGAACAAAAGTTTCAAAGCGATATTAACGCCGCGAGCGTTCGTTCGGATTCGGTGCGCGGCGTTGAGGTGGTGGAGGAAGCCCCCATGAAAAATGACAACATTTTGTACATCGAGGTAAAACCTGATGCTGATGGCCAGTAGGAAAATAACGGATTTGGTTTTGAACGGTCGCCAACTGTTGACGTCCGCCAAGATCAACCGTGTTATCTTCAATGGCAAAGTAATTTGGCCCCCTCAACCGGGCGAACCTACCATACAGCGAGTCGTGTTGAACGGCGAAGTGCTGTATTCACACTCTGCCGAAAAGCCTTATTTGGAGGTTGAAAAGTTGGTCGTTTGGCTTACACAAGAAAACGATTGGTTCGGACAAAATAATATATACACAAACACTTCGTTTAACGTGGAATAATCCACATAAAAAAAAAAATGGCTAATGTTTCAAAAAGCTACGTGATTTGTAGCCCCGGAAGCGGTTCGGGTGACACCACTCTGAACCTGAACGCCAAGGTCGCTAACCTTGGCAACCGTCTCAACCAGACGGACAACTTCACGATCACTGCCCCCGGCGTGACGCCCAACAAGGCTTTCGCCGCTATCCTTCAGGCCGCGGCCGAGTTCGTCTCGTGGGAAGACGGTGCCGAGGCTTCGGTCCCCAAAGCAGGCGGCTCAGTAGTACTGGACGGTATGTCCAACGCTGACACGCTGACGTTCTCGAAAGGCACAGGAGCGATCATCGCTGCTGATATTTCGGCTATCTCGTACAAAGCTAATGCCGCTGCCGCTACGTCGGGCAAGGCCATTCCCGGCGACCCCGGCGCAACGAAGAAGTACGCCTTCGAGTTGACACTGACCGCCGCGGCGAATACCACCATCTCGGAGCGTACCCAGCAGATCACCGTCACAACCAAGGGTTCGAAGACTGCTACCATCACGCTCAAGCAGGCTGCTGGTGATCCTTACCTGAACATCGACAAGACCTCGGTGAACGTTCCTCAGGACGGCTCCTCGGTTACGCTTCAGGTTACGACCAATACCAAGTTCACGGTATCGTAATTTCCATCCACTGCAATCCCGGAGGCGGGGGTGACCTCCCTCCGGGAACAATTAAACTTGTATGGCTATTCAGAAAACAACAATTGCTTGGGGCGACGGTTCGGGTGACAATTTCTATGTGTCGTTCGACCCCGCCAAGTTACCCGGAACAACGTCGGTCGAGGTGACGTCGGACTTCAACTACACTGGCAAGCAGCGCGAGAAGACCGTAACCTTCACAACCAACGCGCCGGGTATTCCTACTGCTTCACAAGACTCACGGCAGTTGAAGGTCATACAACTTACCGACAATCTTGTTATTGCGGTATGGGATACGGCTCAGACCGTGGCTACGTACAATGACGTCAAAGCCGGATTCCACAAGAATTAGAAACCTTTTTATTCACAATTTAACAACATCAAAATTATGACTAACGCAGAGAAAATTCAGGCCCTCATCGCCAAGATTCGCGAGAGCCTCTCGATCACTCCCTACGCCACGATGGAGACGGTCAACGATCTGCTCACGATCGTCGATCTGAAACTGGCTGACGCCGGACAGGGCGGTGGTGGCGCTACCACGGTCAACTGGGACGACGTTCAGGGCAAGCCCAACATGGAGGAGTACGCCAAGAAGACCGACCTCCTGCAGACCATCACCCTCACGGGTACGGCTCAGGGTAGCGGAACGGTTGAGGGTAACGCCTGCACCATCAACACCACGGCTGGCGCCTAAACACGTGAGGTATGTGGATTATCTTCAACAAGTACATTCCCGTCGGAAAGTTCTGGATGATGACCCTGTGGTTCATGATCTTCGTTCGCGAAGACAAGCACGGGCGTGAAGTCCCGGAGCGTGTCAAACGCCACGAGCGTCGTCACTGGCATCAGGTTCTTCAGATCATGATCACTTCCTTTGCGTTGTTCCTTACAACGTGGCTCATCTACGACTACAACCCTTGGTGGTGGTTACTTTGGGTGACGTCGTATTATGCCGTGTACGTGGCGTGCTGGTTGATCGAAATCTTCTTGCCTCCGTACAATATGGCGTACAAGAACATCTGCTTCGAAACCGAGTGTCAGTATACGCAGGATGACCCTGATTATTCACGTCACTTCTGGAATCACTGGTTTGGGTGGTTTAAGTACATTTCTAACAAGAAATATCCCCCCAAGCGATAGTAGACGTTCGTCGAAGAGGAGGCCCGGTTTAACGCCGGGCCTTTTCGCGTTTGAAGGCCGAAATCTCATTGGCAGCGAGTTTTCTTATACGAACCTATACACGTACCTCAGCGCGGCGTTTAACGACGTATAATGGCCTACAACGTTTATGCTGTTACCAAAGCGTGCAACGGTGTTCGGGATAACCAGGGGTAAACCACTTCAACGACACGCGACCCATACAGCAAGACGCCACATTGGCGGTAGGGGGAAAGGGGGTAAACCTCCTTCGCTATATCCCCCACCAGCAAGAATGATATTCATGTGTACGCGTGAGAGGCGTGTTGATTGAAAATGTTGAATTAGATTGTTGAAAAAGATGACTGTAAATGAATGGAGATTCAAGATATGCGTGAAAGCGCGTGATGAATGGCGAAAGAATCCTCAAAGATACAATGGTATGTGTCCGTTGTTGATAAATACGATAATCCAAAATGGCTATGAGGAAACTGACGACAAGGAGTTCAACAAATTGATGCTCGCGTTGATTCGTCATAGAGGATGCAGTAGGCCAACGGTGTCTGAACTTATCCCAGCGTTTGTACGTCCTGATGACGCCAATTCAGAAGCGTTCCTTTTTTGGTGGATTATTACCGAAAAACAACGTCGCCTGGAGTTTCTTGAGTATTTGGTATCTTATTACGCCAACGCCGTTGACAAAGAAAGTTAGCCATGGTATTTCGAAGAACAAAGACCAGCGTTACGGCTTGGAGCGTTATCCGTGAATACATGTCCAAATGTTCGTATGGCAGTTTGGTAACGCAGAAAGCTATACGAGCCATATTGGAGGAACGTGCAGAAAATTATCGCAAGTACGGTTCGGTTACCACCATGAATGCCTATTTCAACCTCATGGCTGGAGCAGGGTATATACGCCACTCTCCTCAGCACGGCATTTGGGTGGTTGTTAAACCTATACCGCGCGACTTGACATCGTCAAAGTTAAAGGTTCAGTACAGCAACCGCTCACAGCGGCGGGGATATGCATATGGCAGCCTACAGGATAGAAATAGTTCGCGTAAACTTTTTTGAGTACTCGTTTGTCGGGTGCGATAGCTTGGGTAAACGTATCGTGGCCAAGGCGCTCACGTATCGTAACCCGAGCCCTTTTGCGTACTCGGACACAATACAGATGTTTGACCGTCGGGCGTTCACGTTTAAGGTCGGGATGTTGCCGACGTTGATTAAAAAACTTTCGTCCGCTGGCCGCGAGTACCGATTGACGGACTACGATTTTAAGCTACCGCGGTCAGTGAAGATTGACGAGCGGTTGAGTGGAAAGTACATCCACCAGCGGCGGGCTGTAGAGGCGTTTTTCCGGCGACGTATAGGTATCATCGTCGTGCCAACGCGTGGTGGTAAGACCTTTATTGCCGGCGAGTGCATACGTATCTTCTTGAAGACCGAAGCCGTATCACACAAGGTCCTTTTCTTGGTGGATAGTAAAACCCTATTCCAGCAGGCCATAGATGATTTTACGCGCTATTTTGAACCTTATGGCGGAATCGAGATTGGCGAGATACGCGCTGGACGTGTTGATACCGAAAAGCGCGTAACCGTTGGCATGATACAAACTATCCAATCGACGCTCTCCAAACGCTGTACCGAAACCGGAAAGAAGAACAAACTCAAGAACTTTTTGAAGAGCCTGCGGTTTTTGATTGTGGATGAGATTCACGATAACGCTTCGGCTCCTAAGTTGAGGATATACAAAAGTTGCAAGCACCTCACGCATCAGCTAAGTCTTTCGGCCACGCCGTATCGCGCAGAAGCGTTCGTGGAGAACTTGCATCTTAAAGCCTGGAGTGGCGATGTGGTATATCGTATCAAGGAAGAAACGCTGCGCGAACGCGGCGTATTAACCGAGTACAAGGTATTTCTGCTGGCCTTAGAGCAGGATGCCCGCGCTATCAGTGCCGCTACCTACATGGCGTATCAAAAGGCGTTGATATTCAACTCTCAGATTCGTGACGCTATCGTCGTTAAAGTCATCGAGATGTGCCGCGACCGCGGGTTTAAGACGCTGGTGATGTTTCAATCCGTGGACCACGGCCGTCATATCAGCGAACTCACCGGGTGTACTTTTATCCATGGCGATACCGATAATGAGGAGCGTGAACGTGTCAAAAACGAGTTTTTGGAACGTACCGATGGCGGCGTACTTATGGCGTCTAATATCTTCAAGAAAGGCGTTACGCTACCGGAGGTTGAAATACTTTTCAACGTCGATGGAGGTCTTGAAAACGCCAACACCATCCAGCGTAAAGGGCGTGTTCTTGGCGCTACGGAAGCCAAGACGCGTTCGGCCGTCATTGACTTTATAGACATTGATGACGCCTATTTCTCGGAACACTCATCGACACGGTTAAATACCTACGTTAAGGCCGTCGGCGAGGATGGTATTGGAATACTGGACACGGCGGTTGATAACTGGTTAAATACTCTTGAACGATGGCTGACGATTTGGTTATCCGTAAACCTGCACTCTACCGATACGCCGTGAGGCTGTTGGTGGACGTGTTGTACCAGATGGGGTGCGATATGCGTCAGACATTCCGCGTGAACGATACCGATATCCACGCGTGGAATCACTTCATAGAACGTTACGCCTCTGCCACCGAGGACTTCACCCGGCGTTTCATTCTGTTTCAATTACAATGTCGTTACGGCGAGCGTTCGGGCTTATCACGCAAGACGCTAAGTCGTACACGATTGGCGTGGCTGGTCAGTAAGGCGGCCATAAAATCGTGGGAAAAGGTCTATCCGACGTCGGCCGCCCTTTTTGTGGCTAAGGGGCTGAAAAGCCGTTTTGACGTCTCTACGCTCAAGAGCGAGACCGAGTTACCAGCGTTATTAGTTAGGCTTATAGACCGCGAAGAAAAAGCCAAGGCGGCGTTTTATGGCGCTAATAAGGGGTTTGCGTGGTGTATCGTGAATACGACGCTATACCACCACCGGAGTCCTTGGTGTGCGACGTGTAAGTTCAAGGAACAATGTAAGAAATTACTGGGTAAGAACTACCCGCTTGTGTACAAAATACGAGGATATGCTTAAAGATAGACTATCGTCCAACCTAATTACCGAACTGCTCTCGGCGGCTATCCGTAAGCGTTCGGTGTTCGATATATTGAACCAATATCTGCGCTTTTCGTACCTCCAGGTTGAGGCTGAAAAGAAAGTGTGGAAAAAGATGACCGAACGTTATTCCAAAACTGGGCGTGTACCGACCATTGGTCAGTTGCAGCAGGCCTTTCTGGATGACGAGGGGGCGTTGGAGTTAATCGAGAATATACGCGACGTCGATGTTACGGACGAAGACGTTCCGTCGTTGATAGCGTCGCTGGAGGCGTACATTCGCCAGATGAAATTCCTCGACGCTAACGACCGTATCGCCGATTCCTACAACATGGGCGATAAGGAAAAGGCATATAATATCCTCATCAAGGCGGCCGAGGAAATATCGCATTTCACCATCCAGGACGCCAAGTACGACCGCGTGTTCAGTGACTTCAACCGTCGTCAGCTGGAACGGCGAAGCACCGACTGGAATTACCGCTTCAAAATCCCTACCTGTATTGACGAACTGGATTACAAGTTAGGCGGTTCGAACGGCGGCCCCGAAACAGGCGAGGCGTGGTTGTGGATGGGTATATCGGGCGCAGGTAAATCACAAGCGCTGGTTCACCTGGGTATCGCGGCTTCACGGCAGGGGGATCGCGTGGTTCATTTCCAGCTGGAGGGTACGCGCGAGCAGGCCATGGCCCGTTACGATTCGGCGTGGTTAGGCGGTATCTATCAGGATGTAAAGGTTGGTAATATTTCCGACACTAAACTGAAGATGGCGCAACGCGTCGTGGCCAAGTTAGGTAAAACCGACATTATCGTCGTGGCGGTTGAAAGTTTCGGTGGCATGACCGTTACCCAGATGCGTCAGGAACTCCAGGACATAGAACGGGCCTACGGCAAGGTGGACATGATACTGTGGGACTACCTCGAATTGGCCGAGTTAGGCGACGGTCATAGCTATTCGATGAACGAGGAGCGCTTCCGTCAGATGAAACTGGCTCAGCAGGCCAAGATGCTGGCGATGGAGTTCAACGCCGTGGTTCACGTTGCTACCCAGGCTAACGGTATTCCGCCAGAACTCCTCAACGACCCCGACTTCGTCATCACACGTTACAACCTGGCCGAAGCCAAGGGCAAGGTGAACCCGATGGACGGTTTCGTGACGATGAATTTCACGTCCGACGAGCGTAAGGAAGAAATCATGCGTTTGTACCTCGACAAGGCTCGTGAGCACAAGGCCGGGGATATTATCCGTATTTGTAACAACATGACCTACTCGCGTTTCTACGACCGTAAGCGAACGCTGGAAATGCCGTGGGAGGATATCGTCGAAGAGCAGCACGCTACCAAAACGAAACGCGGGCGGCGTAATACGTCGGTGGACGATGACGAATAAATGGGGTATAGACGTTCGTGAGTTGCTTGGTACGAACGGGCGGTTTAATTCGCGACGCACGGAATATATCACCAAGTGCCCTTTTTGCGGGAAAGAATCCCATTTCTATGTTAACGTCAGCACTCTGCGCTTTTCGTGTAAGAAATGCTGGGAGGAGGGCGGCGTTTACAAGCTACTATCGCAGTTTGATAAGTTGTACCTGTTAGAGGGAGCCACTATCGAGGAACGCGAGGTAATATCCAAAATACGAGATTTGACGACTTCTGCCGCTGAAGACGTAAAACTGGAGCCACTGCCGCCGCGGAAGATGCCTGTGGGCTACAAAGTGTGTTTGCACGACACTTATCTCGAACGCGACCGCGGTCTTACTCCAGCTGTTATGAAGCGATACGCCATTGGCCGTACTAAGTTGGTACGGCGGTACGCCGATTATATCCTCATTCCGGTAACTACCGATGGCGTCATCACGGCTTTCCAGGGTCGTTACGCTTCGAAGAAAGTACCACCCGACGCCCTGCGCTGGCGTAACGATACCGGGGCCGACTTCGCCAAGATGCTGTATGGCTACGACGATATAAAGGTGCCCGGCGCGACGGTGATATTGGTTGAGGGCGTATTCGACAAAATAGCTGTGGACCGTCGGTTACGATTGGACGAGTGTGACGACGTCAAGTGCTGTGCTACGTTCGGCAAGAAAATAAGCGACTACCAACGCGCCATGCTCCAGAAAAAGGGCGTCCGCGCGGTGGTGTTGCTTTACGATTTTGACGCCATAAAAGAGATTAAAAAGTACGCATTCGAATTGGACAAGTACTTTTCAACAAATATAGTTTTCACGACCAAGAAAGATATTGACGAGTGTAACGAAGCCGAGACGTTGGAGGTCTTTGAGCGTTTACAGCGTCCGCGCGATTTTGCTTGGAACATAATAGGAAAACTAAAAAGGTGAGCCATGAATAATGCACGGAGCCTGTCGGTAGCGGAGTATTTCTACGTCATACAGCGTGAATATCTGATGGCCGAATTCAGGCGAAAAATATATTTCTCCCCTAAGGACAAGCGATATTTCTCACGCGTGATGGAATTCAAGCGTGAGAAGATACACGATATTGCTAACCGTAATAAGTTGACGTCTATCTTCACTTCGCCTGAAAAGATGCGCGACGTAAAGGCCGAACTGTTCGACCCGCTGAACCGCCCGATGTTCGCCATGAGCCCGAAGGACTGGGTGAATTATTATTCGGTCAACAGCGATTTTTCCTACCAGGGTGAGGTATGGAAACTTGATGCCGTAAAGGGCGACTATATAACGCTCTACAACGAACGCAGCCAGGTCTATGCCGACAACGTACCTAAGTCGGAAGTGATACGTGTGTTGTAAAAAATTTTGAAAATTTCTTGTAAAGTTCTTTGTGTATTGGAAATTTTCACCTACCTTCGTGCTGTGGATGTATGTAAAACGTCCGCAATCGTAAAACCTAATTGGCATGAAAGCGTCGGAAAAAGCCTACAAAGAATTAGAGTTCTTGGCCGTTAAGTACGCCAACAAACTCTACTCCTACGAGGAATTGTCGTTGGAACGCGACGATTTATTACAAGAGTTTCGTCTCAAAATCTTCACCTCCATAAAGGCGTATGGACGCCGTTGGTTGGCGTATCGACGTGGTACGGCCGCACGGCCCGTTCCGTTGCGGTACTACGTTGAGTGTGCTTGCTCGAATAAGTGTACCGACCTAATGCGTGCCATCCGCAAGGAAAATCACAAACTGCGTATCGACCAGACGGCCTACGATTGCGGCATAGAGGACATCGTCCAAACCGAACCGGAATTGAACCGCTTTGTAATAAACGGCGTTGATGTCTTGGCCAATCTTACAGGCATGAAGCGCGTTATATTTTCTCTCCACATACGAGGACGCAGTAGGGGTATGATGGCGCGTATGCTCCGCACGCCGCGGGCCGCCGCCGAGGGGTACGACCCTAATATGCTGTTCAGCGACGCTTGTGCTCTTGTTGACCAAATTATCACCGAGCAGCAGGCCTACTTGTTGGCCAATCATAAGTCAGCGTTATATTATACGCCAACGCGATATGATTATTACCGATTAAATGACGAATAAATCAAAATTGTTTCACTAAAACGTACAAAAATCATGGCAACTAAAATTTCGAAAGTGAACGCCGAACGGCTGAAGAAACTCGGTATCATCGCCAAGACCGAGGAAGAGGCAAAGAAAATCCTCATCGAGCGTCTGGAGCAGGCCGGAATTCCCGGTATGGATGAGGAGACGATTGACAACCTGATTGACATCGTCGGTTCGTTTGCCGAACTGGAGAGCGATTCTGAGGAAGACGCCGCTCCGGCCGAACCTACACCCGCCGAGCAGCAAGCCGACGAGCTGGCTGATGAAGCCGCCGAGGAAGAGGAAGCCGCCCAGGAGGCTGAAGACGCCGCTCCGGCCGAACCGGAAGCGGAGCCCGATCCCGAGGAATCCAAGCCGGAGCCTAAAGCTAAGAAACCCGCTGCCAAGAAAGAGGCCAAGCCCAAGAAAGCTAAGGCCGCCAAGAAGCCCTCGAAGCGTGACGAAAAGGGTATTCGCCTGAAGCCCCAGACCAATCCCGAGCACCTCGACCTGCTCCGCAAGGAACTGAGTAAGTTCTTCCCTGAAAAGGAGTTCCAGTACGTTGCCGTGTCGCAGGGTATCTCCATCAAGTTCGGCGGCGCCAACTCTCATCCGGTGGCCATCATGTTCGAGAACGTGTGCTCGAAAGACGGTCAGTTCGCTACGACCAACGTCGTCCTGAATACGTTCCGCAGTCAGGCCTCGCAGGACAAACTGGCCGAAGACGGCCTTGATTTTGTCATGACGTGGAACAACCTGCCCTGGCTCAAGGGTATCGCCTGGAGCGAAGCGATGGAGGTTGTGAAGACCTACCTCGACGACATCAAGTCGGCCGTTTCTACCGCCGATACGCGCCTGGGTAAGAACCGCGAGAAGATGGAGGCCGACCTGAAGGCAACCGGCAAGAAAGCCGCCGCTCCGGCCGCTAAGAAAGCCGCGCCCGCTGCGAAGAAAGCCGCTCCCAAGGCTGAAGCCAAGGCCGAGCCTGCCGAGGACCCCAAGGCTAAGGCCCGCGCTGCGCTCATGAAAGCGGCCGCCGCTAAGAAAGCTAAAGCCGCCAAGAAATAAACCGCAAGGAAGCGGTGGACATTCGTTACATTACCCGCCCCGGTCGTCATGGCCGGGGTTTTTCGTCCACCCGTCTTCAACGTTATTTACCCCAGATAAAATCGTATTAAGGATATGAAGCAAGAATCAATTTCACAGACCGAAACGGGCATTAGCCGTTTTGAGTTTGACTATCGGCGGCGTGTGGTATTTACCGACCCGCGCGGTTCGTTTGCCGAGGTGTATCCGTATATCAACCGCACGATGATGACGACGCTCCCGCTTCAGGATTCTCGTGCTGGTAAGGTACGCGAACTGCTCGACGTCAAGACCATCATCAACAACCCGTATCGCCGCTGTGTAGGTGGTTACGCCCGCAACATCAACATCTTCTTCCTGCTGGCTGAAGCCATGTGGATAGTTACGGGTCGCAAGGACGTCGAGTTCCTGAAAATCTTCAACGGCAAGATGGTCGATTTTTCCGATAATGGCGTTACGTTTCACGCCCCCTACGGCTGGCGTTTGCGTCACTGGGGTATTTCGTCCGAGGGCGAGTCGATGGACCCGGGTCTGGACCAGGTAAAGGAAGCCATTCGCTTGTTGAGCACTGACCCGGAAACGCGCCAGGTTGTGATGTCGATTTGGAATCCTAAGTTTGACCTCGGCGTGAAATCGAAGGACTTGCCGTGTAACGACATGGTGATGCTGAAAATCCGCGACGGGAAGCTCGTTACCACGGTCCAGAACCGTTCGAACGACCTCCACTGGGGCTTACCCACGAACATCTTCCAGTTCTCGTTCCTGACGGAGGTAATGTCCCTCTGCTTGGGGGTAGAGTTAGGCGTTCAAACTCACAACTCGCAGTCGCTCCATATCTACGAATGGAATAATATCGCCGAGCAGATGAGCGAACTTTTCGTGTCCAATAATACGCGCCGCAGTTTGTACTACGAGGGAGCGATATCGTACATGATGGACTTTAAGTTCGAATCGGAGGTTCCGGTAAACCGCCTGTGTGAAATAACGGCCTTTATGGAAGAGATGATAAATCGCTTGGCAATGCGGCACGCAAAAGGCGATATCTTGGAAGATGAGGCCGGGTTCGAGAACTACGTGTTTGAGAAATCGGCCTATTTCTGGGTAGTTTACCAGCTGTTGAAGGTGTACGTCTTCTACAAGCGCAATATTGGCGCCTACACGGATGACCGCGATACGTTGCTGAAGTCGTGCTATGCGCTGGTGGACCGTATTGCGGGGGCCGTATCCGTTGAAGAAAAGTGGGACTACCTGATGCTGGCCCGCAATTTCTTCGCGGCAAGGTTATCTAACGCAGAAACCCGTAGACTCCTGTAATATGACTGACTCGCTACGTCGGTGGGCGGAAGATAACTATCTAGCTATCGAAGAAAAGCGCGACGACGAATTGAACGTAATCGCTATTGAGGGCGTGGGGGACTTTTTGTACCTCCACCCCGACGATAGCGGAAAGATAATCGACGAACGGTTCTCGTTCGCGGTAACGGCTGACGAATTCGACGCGCTGTACGATGGTGCGGTGAAATACATCCTCTTCGAGTTTGGCGGAAAGTTCTACTACTCGAATATCAAAAAGGACCACCTGCGGTTAGATAAAACCGTGGTCTTCCGTCCCGAATTCCGCGACTTCAAGTATCTCGGCACCAGTACGGCCGAAGAATTGGTTCCGTTCGTCCATCTGGGGGTTCATAGCGAATACGAGTTCTTGAACGGTTCGTCAAACTGCGAAGAGTGGGCTGCTAAGGCCAAATTCAACCGTATGACGGCTCTTGGTATTTGTGACCGTAATACGCTGGCTGGCACGCTTGCCTTTCAGACCGCTTGCTTAGGCAAGGGGTTGAAACCTATCATCGGCGAAACCGTTACCGTGGCTTGTAACTACGACCCGGCGGCTGACGTTCAGGAAACCTTTTCGCTGAAGCTATACGCCATGAATACCAAGGGATGGCGAAACCTGCTGTTGGTTAATAAGGCTATCAACGTCGATTATCAAGGATTCATACCCGCGGAAGAACTCTACAAGTTAGGCCGCGGCCTGGCATGCGTGATACCGCCCGACAGTGAATTAAACTATTTCAAGGGGGACGTCGAGCGTTGCAAGCGGTTACTGACGGCCTATCACGCCGCGTTTGACCGTGTGTACTACCAGATTGATACGGTGGAGTATGCGTCCGAAACCCTATTCCGCGACCACTTGGAAAGTATTGATATCTACGTATGCCGCTGTCGTAAGATTAAACTCTACCGACAGACGCCGCCGCTCGTTATAAACGACTCGTATTACCTCGACGCCGAAGAGGCTCCCCTGAAGTCGCTTCTGAACAAGGTAGCAGGCGTGGTCAATGCCGAAAGTGCGACCCAGTATTTCAAAAACTCAAAAGAGACGATTCTGGCGTATGAAGAGTGGATGGACGCAGCCGCGCCCCTTTACGAAAAGATAATTGATGGCATGGTTAATTCCACGACGTTGACGGAGAGTATTGACTTTAAGATACCCACCGGAATACGTCACCTGCCGAAATACGAGTTTGTTAAAACTACGGTTGAAGACGCCTTTTTCGAGAAACTGGAAGCGGGCGTACAGGAGCGGCTGGTGGGTAAGGTTGATAACCTCGATCAGTATCTGGCGGAGTTGGAAAAGGAATGTGCCATCATCGTACCGAACGGGCTGTGTGATTACTTTATGATACTTTGGGACATCATGAACTGGTGTCGCGAGCAGGGTATCATGACTGGGTCAGGCCGTGGCTCGGTTTGCGGTTCGTTGATTGCGTATTGCCTGTACATCACGGACGTGGACCCGTTGAAATACAATCTCATGTTTGAGCGATTTTTGAACTCTAATCGTGTTGAACCAGAAACAATATTTACGGTCGAGTTGGAAAATGGAGATAAATATAAAATCAAAAAGGGTGAAAAGATAAAAACAGTTGACGGAAAGTTTGTTAAGATTGAATCTGAAGCGGATTTGGTTGATTTGGATGTTGATGTAACTACTCTGAGACTTTCCTAAATGAGACAATTATAACCGTACAAAACTGGTAATATGTACGGTATAATTTACAAAACTACGAACCTCGTCAACGGCAAGATTTACATCGGTCAACACCGCTGTGACACGGACGAATTCGACGGGTATTTAGGCAGCGGAAAGAATTTCAAACGTGCTTTTATAAAATACGGACGTGAGAATTTCAAGCGTGAAACGCTCCGTGTTTGCGATACCCAGCTACAACTCGACGTTTGGGAATTTGTATGCATCCGAAATTTCAACGCTACAGATAAACGTATTGGATATAATTTGGAGATGGCTCCTAAACAAATGTTTTGTAGTGAAAAATTCACTCGACGGCCTGCTGTAAGAAAGAAATTGTCAATTTCTCGTAAAGGCAAGCCGCTTCCTCCTGAAGTGAAGCTGAAAATACAACGTTCAAATTTAGGAAAGAAACGTTCAGAAGAAACTAAAAAGAAGATAAGTTTGAATAATGTGGGGTTCAAAAATAGACGACATTCAGAAGAGTCTAAAGCGTTAATGAGCGCAAAGTTAAAAGGGCGCAAAGTTAATGAAGAAACGAGATTGAAAATAAGCAACGCATTGAAAGGCGTGAACACTTGGAGCAAAGGAAAGAAACGGCCTGCACATTCTGAAGCGATGAAAGGGCCCAGGAATCCAATGTTTGGTAAAAAATATATTTGGATAAATGACGGAGTGCGAAATTCACGTTATTATGATGGCGATACTCCGCCGTTTGGGTGGAATAGAGGAAGAGTGAAACATGAAAATAAAAAAGGTTGAGAAAATATCAGTTGCCCGTCAGGACAGCATGCCTGATATCGACTGCGACTTCCCGGTGGCGTTCCGTGATACGGTGAAGGAATACATGGCCCGTCGTTACGGCGTGGACCACGTTTGCTCTGTGGGTACGTACACGCGCATGAAACTGAAGACCTGTTTGAAGGACTTTGGTAAGGTTATGGGCGTTCCGTTTGCGGTGATGAATAAACTCACCAAGGACATTGACGACCAAATAGAATACACGTGGGGCGACCTGTTCAACTACGCCGCAACGTCGCGGGAATTGTTCCGTTTCGTTCAGGACCACCCGGAGTTGGTACACATGACGAAATACGCCCTCACGCAGTGCAAGACGGGTTCGGTTCATCCGTCGGCCGTTATCATCGTACCCAAGGAAGACGAAGATGGTCACCCCATCGACCTTTACGGGTGGATGCCTATGAAACGCATGGGTGGCGTGCTGGTCTCCGAGTGGGAGGGTAAGTATATCGACAAGTCAGGGTTCTTGAAAGAGGATATTTTGGGCCTCAACCAACTGGATAAGTTTTCGTCTATTCTGAAACTTATCGCCAAGAACCGCAAGGAGCAAATCGACGTCAACACCATTCCGTTCGGCGACGAGGAGGTATTCCGGTATTTCCAGCGCGGGTGGTGTGAGGATGTGTTCCAGTTTGGCGCTATGGGGCTGATGAACTACTGCCGCGAGGCCAAGCCGCATAGTCTGGACGACCTTATCGCTATGACGGCGTTGTTCCGGCCGGGTCCTATGGATGTAAAGGCGCACGAAACGTTCGTTGAAATTAAGAACGGCGCCAGGAAGCCTAAGTTCGACCCCGGTATGGAGGAAATCACGCGCGACACCTATTCGCTTTATACCTATCAGGAGCAGATAATGAAAGCGATGGTTGTCGGAGGATTAACCCCCGTTGAGTCAGATGAATGTCGTACTTACATCAAGAAGAAAAACCACGAAGCGCTGGCCCAGTTTAAGGGAAAGTTCGTAAACGGATATTCGGCGTTGATAGAATCACGAGGTGTTGAATCTAAACGCGCCGCGGCCCAGGCTTCTGAGGTTTGGGACAAGATGCTGGCGTTCGCTTCGTATGGCTTCAATAAGTCGCACGCCGTGGCCTATACCATGATGTCGTACTGGTCGCAGTGGTTTAAGGTTAACTATCCGCTGGAGTTCTGGACGACGTCGCTTCAGTATGCCTCGAAGGAATCCGATATCCCGTATCGCTTGGTGGAGATGAAGAAAACCGGGGCCGAAATTGAGGTCCGTCCGCCGGATATCAATTTCTCGGGTGAAACCTTTACGTGCGACCCCAAGACGAACCGTATCTTCTTCTCGCTTGGTAAGGTCAAGGGAGTAGGTGAGCGGGCGTTAACGCTATTGAAAGCCATGAAAGACGAGCACGGCGAAGTGTTCTCGTTTGAGGACTTCATAACCTCCGCCCCGAAAGGTATAAACCGTACCGTGGTGTTGCGCCTTATTATGGCTGGAGCGTTCGACCTGGTAGAAGACATCCGGAACCCGCGTCAGCGTCTGGACATCGTCAAGCAGTATCTCGAACGCCGCGGCGAACCGCTTTCCGATGAATTCACTTCGCCCGATGCTCACACTAACGCCTGGTGGGTCTTCAAACAGCGTGAATTAACCGGGTACGGCGAGGTGGACTACGAACGTATGATGAACGAATACGGACTCGGAAAACGGATGGTTCGGCTGTACGTTACCGCCGCTGAGTTTGAGCGCAAACACGAGGGCGACGAGGTTTGTATCGTTGGCCGTGTGAATAACGTATTCGAACGCCAAACTAAGGGTGGCGATTCTTACGGCGTACTGCAAGTGGAGGTCAACGACCTCATCATCCAGATTACGTTGTGGCCCGACTTTTGGCTTCATCAGCCGGAAAACGAAGCTACGCTGTTGAACCGTATTGTGGCCGTTTCAGGGCGTGTGAATTATTTCGCTGGAAAGAAGACCGTACAGTCTTCGCAATCTACAAGGTTAGAGATATTACAATAGTAAAACAAATCGGTTATGCAAAAGGATGATTTAATCAAACTCTTCAACCGTGACCACCTGGCGCGGTTGGATAACATCAAGCAGTGGTTGGAGTACGACCGCCACCAGCAGGAAAGCGTTTCACAACATTCGTACAAGGTATCGGTCTTTACGATGTGCCTGCTGGACTATCTCTGGCCCGGAGGGGACGATAATAATACGGTGGCCGCGTTTAAGTATCAGACGCTGAAGATGGCGCTGATGCACGACTTCGACGAGGCTATTCTGCGTCGTGATATCACTCACGAACTGAAATACAACGCCTACAACGGGTCGGAACTGCGTAACGTTTTGGACGAGTTTGTCGCTCACCAGGTAGCGGCCGAATTTGGCGACGATTCGGTAGTCTCCAAAACGCTTTCTAAGGATGCGCCGTATTACGACGTTGCTCACGCGATTGTAAAGGTTGCTGATTGGATGGCGTTGCTGTATTTCCTGAAGCGCGAACTGGCGATGGGGAACCGCTCGTGGCCCTTGAATCTGCTGCCGTACTGTAAGGAAAGCTACCGTAAGGCGGTTTCAACGTTACAAAGTACGTGTGTATCGGCGGATATTTGTGAGCAAGAACGCCTGATGTACGTATGGGTGGGAGCCATTAATGACTTACAAAACGATATTATTTAACATGGACAAGAAGATTCAAGACTCATTGATTGCGCAGGTGTCTTACGACATCGAGCGTATCTGCCAATCTGAACCTGAAGCCGCCCAGGCCCTGGCGATGACTATCAACCACATCGCCGGAACGTACTCCGATAAGTACGCCGACGGCGAAAAGGTTATCGACACCAAGAAGATGCTGTATGGTATGGACCACGGTGCGGCCATCAACATCTACCAGGTAACGCGCTATCTTCAGCGGTACATCACCGTGGGTCACAACAAGAGCCGTCTGATTCGCGACCTGGAAAAAGCCGTTCACTACCTCATTATCGAAATCACGCGTCGTGTACGTTCGGGCGACGTAAGCCAACAAGAACCTAAAGAATGAAACGGAAACTGCTGATTGGAAAGAACGTCTATGAAATCGAATTTCAGGAATTCGAGGACGAAATCGACGTTGACGAATTGATGACCATCCACTACGAAAATCTGGTTGGTGAAATTATCACTTTCCCGGTTGTCGTAAACCGTCTCGGCCTGCTGCTGGCCGACGCCGAGCGAGCGCTGGCTGAAACTAAACTCAACTGCGAGATTATGGAAGCCAAGGTTCGCGAGGAGATACGCACCGCCCTCAACGATGAAGAAGACCGCAAGAAACCGGCAACCGTCGATGAGGTAAACACGGCCGTCTATCAGAGCCCGGTTTATAAGGCTAACAAACTCAAACTGTTTGAGGCCCAGAAGACGCGTGATTATGTCGCTTCGCTTCTGTTTTCCGCCAAGGATAAGTCGTCGAAACTGGATAAGTTATCGCTGTCGATACCGGCAGGTGATATCGAGGAGCACCTCCTCCAGAGTAAGGCGAATTCGGTTATGAAAGTACGCAAACGCCGCAAACTGATTCCCGACGAAGACGACAGTTAACAACGTTTATATTAACACCTTAACAAAATCAAAGTATTATGGCAAATGATTTGCGGAGTAAGCTGAAAGCAACTCCCATCAAAAAACTCAAGGCCCGCATCGACGAAGACAACTCGATGCTGAACAACGGCAACGCCGAGTTCCTGTCGCTTGAGGACGGTAAACTGATGAAGATTCGTATCTTCCCGGCCCATCCTGACCACGACAATTTCTACGTACCCCGGAAATGCTACTGGCTGCCGTTTACTACGGACTCCGGCGACGAGCGCCGCGGTACGGTACTGGATTCGATTTTCCACGGCAAGACCGCTATGGACATCGTCCAGGAGTATGTCGCCTATGTGAAGACCCACGGGTCGGAGAATGCCGTGGCCGCTGTTACGGCCCAGCGTGATGGCCTGCTGCCGTCGCTTTCGTGGCTGTGCTACGCTGCTGAGGTCAAGGAGGACGATATGGACCCCAAACTGTGGGAGTTCAAGAAGACTGTCCGTGACGCCATGAACCGCCTGGCCATCACCGAAGAGGAGGACGAACCTATCGAGACCGACCCGTTCACCGACCCGGACGAGGGCCTGCCGCTGTTCGTCAAGTACATCAAGAACCCGAACAAGAAAAAGGGCGAGAACTACTACGACGTGTCGCTCGGCAAGAAGCCCAAGGCATGCCCCCTCACGGACGAGGCCATCGAGAAATTCATGAAACTGAAGCCCATCGAGGAGGTCGCCGGAACGTACACGCTGGAAACGTTCGAACGCGCGTTGGAAGGTCTTCAGAATTTCGACGAGCAGCACGGTATCGACATCTTCGGCGACGACGAGTGGCTGGAGATCGTGGAGAAGGTCCGCGCTCAGTACAGCGAAGCCGACGACGAACCCAAGAAGAAAGTCACCAAGAAGGCTTCCAAGCGTCGTGACGACGAGGATGACGTGCCGCCCGTTCGGACCAAGAAGAACCGCTCCGGCGTCCGTATCCCTGAGCCTGAGGAGCTGGAAGAGGAACCGGACAACGAGCCTGAACCCGAACCGGAGCCCGAGGCAGAGGGTGCCGATGACGGCCTCGACGATATGGACCGCGCTGAACTCAAGGCGTTCATCCGCGACAACGACCTCGGCGAAACGGTCAAGGTTTACAAGTCCACGACCGACGACCAGATTCGCGAGAAGATTCGCGAGGCTCTGGGGTTGAACGGCGGCGATGAAGAGGAAGAAGAGGCCCCCGCTCCGGAACCTGAACCGGAAGAGGAGGACGAGGCACCGGAACCCTCCAGCGCAGCCCGCTCGCTGGCGTCGATTCGCGCCAAACTCGGTAAGAAATAACCCCCGTGATACTTTTCCCGCGGCTGGCTGGCTTTCGTGGTTGGCCAGCCGTTTTTAACTATCTACAATTATGTCGAAAATTTCAAGCGTTTTGAATAAACTTACGGCCCAGTTCAACTCCGAAGACGTCATCACGTTCAAGAAGAAAGACGGTTTTTCGGAGATTAAATCGTGGGCCTATACCGGTAGTCCCGAACTGGACTGGAACCTACGCACGTTCGGTTTGCCGACGGGTATCATCGAGATTGCGGGTCGCAGTCGCAGTGGTAAGACTACCGAGGGGCTGGAGGCCATGAAATACTTTCTGGCCGAGAATCCCGATACCGGGTTGGCGTGTATCCTTTCGTCTGAAAACCGCGACAACAAGGACTACGCCATCCAGCTGGGCGTGGATATTTCTCGCGTGGCTATCATCAAAATTCACTACGTTGAGCAGATGTTCGTGCGCGTTAGTAAGTTCGTAAAGGACGCTCACGCGCTGTTCGCCGAGGCGGGTATCAAAGAAAAGCCGCGGTTCTTCTTCCTTTGGGACTCGCTTGGCGCAACGCTTTCTAAGGCCGAGTACGACGCCCTGAAAGTGAATACCGAAAACCTCGACAAAGCAGCGGCGAGGGGTGAAGAGTTTGATAAGTTACAAGAACCGAAGATGATGGCGTTTGCCAAGTCGGCTAAAATGTTCGCCAAAGGTCTAATCGGGTTGTGCTATACCAACGTGATTCACTTTGTGATGCTCAACCACCAGTACGAACAAAGTACTATGGGGATTACATCACGCAAAAGTACAGGCGGCGAATGGGTATCTCTTCTTCCGACATTACGCCTCCAGTTCTCCCTCGTCGGACACGAGAAAATAGACGACGAAGAGGTGGCACAGCTGACTGAGGTAAAGGTTGTGAAGAATGATTTTGGAAGTCGCAAGAAGACGATTATCCGTATATTGTTAGGCTACGGAATAATCCTCTCTCAACCGGATATTGACTATGCCGTCGAAAAAGGTATTCTGAAGAAAGTCGGCGCGCGTAAATTATCGTTCTTGAACGGTAAATTGTGCTGGTCTTCAAATCGCGAATTGTTCCAACATTATTACGACCATAATTCATTTCTTGATTTACTGGAGAAGACCATACGGGCGTCTCGGTATAATGACCTGAAAAAATGGCGTAATAAGATGTTTGAACGCGCAGAGGCGACCGAAGAAGAGTAGGTATCAGTTCTACCCAAGTATAAATCCGTAAATCATTACAACATGGCTTACGGATTTATTTACAAAACTACGAACCTCGTCAACGGCAAGATTTACATCGGTCAATCAATTCACTTCAAAAATAAGTCGTATCTTGGGAGCGGTATATCTTTGACGAACGCGGTTAAACGTTATGGTCGAAGGAACTTCAAACGCGAAACGCTTCGCATTTGCGATACCCAGCTACAACTCGACGCTTGGGAGATGCTTTACATCAAGAAATTCAATTCGACCAATAAGAGGATTGGCTACAACATCCTTCCCGGCTCGGCTAATAAGTTTGGCCAAATAAACCCTATGAAAGTTCCCGGTGTTAAAGATAAGATGATAAAAAACCGTCGCGGTAAATGCGCTGGCGAAAAATGTTATTGGTACGGTAAACACCTGTCTGAAGAAACCAAGAGGAAGATATCAGAAAAGGCTAAACAACGTCTTGCCGACCCGAAGAACAATCCACGGTACGATAAACACTGGTCAGAGGAATTCAAGGCGCATATGTCTAAGAAAATGACGGGGAATACAAATGCACGCGGGAGAAAAGTCAGTGAAATCACTCGCCAGCGTCTTCGAGAGTCGGGTACAGGCATACGGTGGATAACAAATGGCATTGAAACAAAAAGATTACTCCGAGGAGCGCAGATACCTGACGGTTGGTGGATAGGGCGTACAACGTTAAGAAAGTAAAACTTTACAAAATGAAACGGAAATCGAACAAAAGTCCTGTGGCCATCTTAGGTTTCGACCCTCACTTGTCGAAAGACAACGTGACGGTGGTGCGGGATTTATTCAACCAGACGTTTGCGCTGGCTGAAGAAATAGGTTGTAAGATTGTGATTCTGGGCGGTGACGTATTCACGTCCCGCTCGGCACAACCTTTGGAAGTCCTCGACGCTTGGCGTGAAATTACCGAAGAAGCCGAAGCGCGTGGACTGGAAATCGCGGCTATCCCCGGCAACCACGATAAGACCGACCCGAACTCCGATCGCAGCTACCTCAGCGTGTGCCCGGGAGCGGCTACGGTTGTAAGCCGGGCGTCGGAGTTTGTGTGGAATGGGGTGTCGTTCGTGTTGATACCCTACTATGGCGACGCCAAGTGGTTAGAGGAGAAACTGGCCGTCGATAACGGTTTGGAACGTGAAACGTTTGACGGGCCGCGGTTCATGATAACGCACGTGGCTGTGGAGGGTGTTCGTAATAACGACGGTACGCAGGTTGAAAGCGACATCCGGCCGGATATGTTCCGTAACTACGACGCGGTATTTGTAGGCCACTATCACAACGCCTCGGACGTGGGCGAAAAGGTTCACTATCTGGGTTCGATGTGCCAGAACAACTTTGGCGAAACGGCCGACGATAAGGGTGTGACCATCGTGTATGACGACGGCACATGGGAACACCGCCCGTTACGCTTTCCGCGGTATATCCGTGAAAGCGTCTCAGCGACCGATACAGCGACTTTGCGCAATCTCATGGATAAGTACTCCGGCGAAGATTATGACCGCGTCAGAATCGTCGTAACGGGCTCTAAAGCTGATTGTGAAAAACTCAATGCCTCGGAGTTCTCGGCCGCGGGTATTGAAATCAAGTTTCAAGCCGATGAAACCGCCGCGGCTATGGCTACAGCGGCCGACCCTGAGAAGATTGTAACGTTCCGTAAATCCACCATCGTTAAGAATTTCATGGAATTCTGCAAGGAACGCGACATACGCGGCGAGCGTATGAAGGAGGGCCTGGCGATGCTTAAAGAACTGTGATATGTGGTATCCTGTAAAAATAGAATTTGGCGGCTTGTTTGCGTTTCGTGACCGGGCCGAGGTAGTATTCAAGCGCGGCGAATGTACGGTAATATTCGGCGACAACCAGACCGACCGCGGTTCGCTGAATAACGGCTCCGGTAAATCGACGCTGTTCGAAGCGATATCGCTGGCGCTTACAGGTGACTTGTTACCGCGTGATACGCCTATCACGCGTGATAAGGCCATCAACCGTTCCAGTGATGAAGCGTGGGTGACGATGCAGTTGGCTAACGACGTTCTTCATCAGACCATGGAGATTCGTCGTCGCTTTTATCGTAAGCGAAGCGCCAAGGCCACGCTCTTCGAAAACGACCGTGAGAACACCCAGCTGACGTCCGTGGCTGAGGTCGATAAACGGGTATTGGAGTTGCTGGGGCTGAGCCGTGAGGACCTCCTCCGCTACTACATTATCAGCCAGGACCGTCAGTACAACTTTCTGACCGCACCCGATACCACCAAAAAGGAGATTCTGAACCGTATCACCAACGCCGATATGCTCCAGCCCGTTTTGGATGCTATCAAGGCTGACCATAAGGCCGCCGACGAGCGTGTAGCGGAATACGATACTAAAGTACTCACGCTGAATACCAAAATCGAAACTCTTGAAGAAAACCTGAAAGAGTTGAAAGCCAATAACGCTTCAGCGGCCAATATCAAGGGACTGTGTGACCTGCTTGGCGACTACATTAAGGACGCCGCGGCGCTCGGTATTCAGTCCAAGGAAATTCGTCGCGAATTCGAGGACGAAAAGGCTAAGCGTGCGCAGTTTGAACAGCAGTTGGAAACCGCGCCGAACTTTACGGAAGATATCGCCGCGGCGGAGGATAATATCACCGCCATCAAGAACGAACGCAAGAAGAGCCGCCGCGCTAAGGTTGATTTGGAGTTGGCGTTAGAGGGCGTTATCGAATGTCCTAAGTGCGGCGAGCAATTCCTCCCCAACAGCGAACTTAACCTTACTCCGGACCAGATTCGTAAGATTATCGTCCAGCGGGAACGCGATGACGAACAGTTTGCGCTGGACGTCAAAAAAGCCGAAAAGACGCTTGAAGAACTCGAAGAAAAACAACGCGATTACGAGCAGGTGGCGACCGAACTGGCTCGTGTAAAGCGTAACATGAAGGATATTCGTGACCGGGCCGATAGGTTGAAACGCCAGATGGATGAAATCGACCGTCGTAAGGAAGACCTGGCTAAGCGTATCGAAGCGGCTAAACGGGCCGCCGCTGAGGATGCTTCGATTAAATCTACCGAGAGTAAGATTAAAGCCGCTAAGGCCGAACTCAAGGCCGCCAAGGCTGAACTGGCCGACTTCCGGTATTTGGCCGAGTCGATGGCGTTCTGGGACTTCCATATGGGTAAGAACGGGTTCTTGACGTTCTTGGCGAATAAGTCGTTGAAAGTATTGGAGGGCATGACGAATCTCTACCTGGAAAAGTTCGGCATGGATGTAACGGTTCTGATTAACGGCTTTACCATGACCAAGGACGGTAACGTGCGCGATAAGATTGATGTGTACATCCAGTCGGACGGTCTGAACGCCGACGTGTACGGTATTCACTCCGGCGCTGAGCGCGGGCGTGTAGCGTTGGCGTCGCTGATAGGGTTGAATCGGTTGATTAATATGGCTACCGATGGTCGCGGGTTGGATATGATACTGCTGGATGAAGCGTTCCACGGTATCGACTCCCTGGGGCAGGAACACATCATCCGGACGCTCGAAAATGTGGGCATAACGTCGATGATGATTACGCAGAACGTATCACCCGACTTCGCCGCGAAGAATAAACTCATAGTCAGGAAGATAGATAAGGTTTCAAGGTACGATTGATTACAACGTTATTATCTTATAGTTTCAAATAAGATATAACGATGAAATCATCCGTAACAACCTACTACAAGGACCGATTGATAATCGGCATAGACCCCGGAGCCGCAGGCGGTATCGGAGTCTATTCAATAGACAAAGGTCGGTTGGTGGCGGCGGTAAAAATGCCCGAAACACCAACTGACCTTTTGGCGTTCTTAAGACTCCATTCGCTGAACTCACGCTGTTTCCTGGAAAAGGTAGGTGGCATACCGGGTGACGCCGCCAACGCTATGTTCAATTTCGGCCGCGGTTACGGTCATTTGGAAATGGCGCTGTTGGCTTGTCGTATTCCTACTGAAACCGTTACTCCCCAGAAATGGCAGAAAGAATTCCAACTCGGCGTTCGTGGCAAGATGACCAAGACTGAGTGGAAGAACAAACTCAAAGCCAAGGCCCAGCAGCTATTTCCGCAATTCAACGTAACTTTGGCCACTTGCGACGCGATGCTGATTGCGTTGTACGGTAGCCGTCAATAATCAGCCCTATGGAATTCGTTTGTAAGAACCCCGAGTGCCCGCGCTACGACCAGCGCGACTACTATTCATCGGTAAGCGTGGTGATGCGCGACGGTAAGCCGTTCTGTAAGCAATCGCCGTGCCCGGCTTGTGGTAAGATACGTGAAGAAATCAAAAAGGAAACGCCCGCTGACCTGAAAGGTATCTATTTCGGCCGTTTTAGAGCGATGTCCAAGGAGCAGAAGCAGGAATCTCTAAAGCGGCGCTCTCATGAACACTTCAAGAAGAAAATCGCTCCGGAACGTCGCGCAAAGTTGGCTGCCGTTCGTGCTGAAGCTAAGTCGATGTTGAAAAAATAGAAGTGGTTATGCGTAAGTCGGTCGAGCGTCAAATGTTTCGCCAGTCATTCAAATACCAAATCGGACTGGTGAATAAATGTATTCTCATCATCAGACATTGTGACGACCCGCGCCGGGCGTCTGCGTATCGTAACCTTGTATTCAGGATGATGGGGCATATCGTGTTGAAAAACATCACGAACTACATCAATCTGTTGAATGGTTCTAACGCGCCGGATATCCCCTCACGCGACGAAGCCATTGCCGATTGTTACGCGATGTTTGACAAATGTATAGAAAAGTTTACCATCCTTCCGGGTGCGAATTTCTATTTCTATTTCAACAAATCTATCGCGCGTAATTTCTACACACTCTACAAGAAGAACCTCAAGGCACGTCATGGCGAAATATCGGACGCCGTAGAGTCTTCGCACCCCGATATGCGCACTCCAGGTTATGTCAACGATATGGAAATAACGTTTGACACACTGGGATTTACTGATTTGGAACGAAGGATCACGATGTCGCGATTAGCAGGCCAGCGTAAATCAGAGTTCTTGGCCGATAATCCTGACGTCACCGAGAACCTTTACAGTCGCGCGTTAGTACGCATAAAAAAGCTATTAGAAAACATCAAAAAGGAATATCACAATGGAAAGAAAGATTGAAATCATCACCACCATTTTGGAAAGCGGTTTTGCCGTTTTGGAGGTTTGGATGTACGGTAACGACCCGTTGGTGTTCTTAGTAAACAAATTTACACCGTCAGTAGAGTCCAACGTGGCGTCAATCGACTACTGCGAGGTAACGGGGTATGATATTACAGCGTTTATACGCTTAGAGTCGTTAGATATACATCGAGGAAAGGCGGCTGTGCTGTCGAAACTCGAATCCATCGTACAGAACCAGAAAGCGCTGAATTTCCAGTTTCACAAAAGCGTCAAATGGATTTACTGGACATCGACTCGCGGATAGTATCAGTAACAAAATTGTAAAACAAAATCGTCATGGCTTTTCAGCCGTCGCCTTATCAACAGGCAATATACAATGAGGTAGCTACTACAAACCACAATATCAATGTTAACGCTGTGGCTGGCAGTGGTAAGACTACCACTCTACTCGGTTGCTTGGAACGCATACCACGTGGAAAATCCATCATCTTCATGGCCTTCAACAATTCCATCGTGAAGGAATTGCAGGCCCGAAACCGTCGCCCGAACGTCGATATAATGACGTTGCACTCCTATGGGTGGCGGTTGTTGCTACGTCGGTACGGCCGTACCGCCCAGATGAACCCGAATAAGTCCATAGCCAAGTTAGAAGTGGTGTTGAAACATCACGCCCGCGACGAGCAGGTACAGGAATTGTTGTTGAGGCGTAAAAAGGGATATCTGTTTTATTTAATTCCGAAGATAGTAGATTTGATGCGGACGTCGCTTTGCCGTCCTGAAATCGGCGAAATTGAGGCATTGTGCGAATATCACGATATCGACTGTGACTTGCTGGAGAAACAACTGGCATTGGAAACGTTTGCCAAGGGAGCTGCTGACCATTCACAGTTTGATTTTACCGATATGTTGTATGTCCCGGTGACGGACCCCAGTATTCGCTTCCGTAAGTACGAGGTGATAATGGTGGACGAGAGCCAGGATATGAGTCTCCTGCAGCACGAATTGATAAAACACGCGCTGGACCGCCGTTCACGGTTGATAACCGTTGGCGATCCACGTCAAGCTATATACGGTTTTGCAGGCGCCGACGCCAATAGTTATTCCCGGTTGGCCGAATTAAATGGCGAAAGTGTGGAAATGCCGTTGTCGGTTTGTTATCGCTGTGGACGCCGTATTGTCGAAGAAGCTGAAAAAATTGTTCCCTATATACGTCCCTACGAACGCGCTCACGAGGGCGAGGTCAGCGTCGGCTCTTTGAACGACATTGAGGACGGTGATTGGATAATATGCCGTAACCTGCGCCCGCTGGTGGAGGTTTACCTGTGGTTGTTGAAAAACAAGATTAAATCACGCGTTCGTGGCAAGGACATCGGCTGCAGTTTGGTGGATTTGGTATCCAAGACAGGAGCCCGTACTATCGACGAGTTGGAAAAGCTACTTTGGAAAGAAGCTGACAAACTGGCTCAGAAATTGCGTGCTAAGGGTTGGAAGAACCCCGACGCGTCGCCGAAGATGGACGAACTATTGGAGAAAATAGAAGTGTTACGCGCGTTGGCCGTTGAAGCCGATACGGTAGCAGAACTGCGTGAAATAATCGAGGGAATTTTTACCGACGACCTTGAGGGAATAATGTTGATGACTATCCACAAATCCAAGGGCCTTGAAAACGACAATGTGTTCTTTCTGGCTCCAGAGCTTATCCCGTCGCGCTTCGCTACACAGCCGTGGCAGTTGGAACAAGAATCTAACCTTAAATATGTAGCCATTACACGCGCAAAAAATTCACTAATATACGTTCCCTTAAATCAAGCAAGTTATGACATCAGCCAACCATTCAACGGAAGATATCCGATCCAAGGTACACGAGGATGAATTTAACAAGGCCGAGGACCGTATCGAGGACCGCGAAGAGGAAACAATCGAGCACCATCAGTCCCGTTACACACCACGCCAACGGGCACGAGTCCCGTCGCCCAAAGAAATCGCCAACGTTTTTAAGAAATGAAAACTTTTTAACAACGATGAAAAATTTATACTACCTTTTGAAACGTAATACTGATGATGGGAAGCCCGCTTATCACCAGTGGCTCCGGTCGGGGTTGATAGGCCGAGGGCGCGGCTTTTCGGAATCGTCAGACCCCGACTTCGCGTTTCGCACCAAGGATCCTATCGAAATCCTGGTGCATTACGAATACCTCCGCACGGAAATCCAGTCACCCTACGAATGGCAGTTGGTAGCCTACATGATGGACGACGCTCAACGTTCGTGGGCTGATGAGAGTTCAACTTCTGAATACAAAAACGTACTTCCGGCCACCGAAAATATCGAGGTTTGGAAACGCCGTATGACCTACGATCCAGCTCTAATGGAGGTTTACACTGCCAAATTGGAAGAATTACGTAAAAACTACGCATAATGAAAACTGTTGAAAATTATGTAAATCGCGAATGGTATTATCGTGTCGATAACACCATCGCCCGAGTCTTTACCACGGGTTGTATGCCTGTAATGGAAACGCCAGGAGAAACGACGGAGAGTTCTGAAATGATGGTAGTCGTCAAGAACTTTCCTACATCCAAAAATTCGGTATTGGTCCCTCTGGAAAAGTTCCGCGAACGTTGTCTGTGTCCTGCGACGCTGTTTTCTGGAGACCTCGTCGCCCGATTTAATCACGGCTCGATAGTGCAGATTTACAGGGTGGCTGAAGAGGAATCAGGAGCGGCTCTTTCTTTTTCGATAAAATATAATTTGGTGCCGTTGAATTTCTACGACCTTACGCCAACGGGTGGCGAACCTGTGCCCAACGTAGACCCCATCGTTACCAGCGAAAATGTCATTACGGTATCGGGTGAAACAAAGACCATCACGGGTAGTTATTTTCAGTACATTACGGTTCGCCAGCTGGACATACTCAAGTACGACACTCTACGCGAAAACGTTCGGCGAATTGCCGTTAAAATCAGCGGTTTAATTAACAAGGACCGTTGGCGTGAGTACACCGCGGACCAGTTAGCTGCGTTGAAAGACACCGAGACGCTTATCAAATCGGCCACCAAAATAATCAAGAAAGTAGATGGCGAAGAAGAGTAAAGCGCGGTTCTTCCGTGTAGGGAAGAGGTATCTGTTGCCTGTAGGCACGACGTTTGTCGTGGTAAAGATACGCCCTGAACAGAACGCAATGAACGTTCAATTCATCGGTCCTGATTGCTCCACTTCGGACGTCGAATCGGTTAATTTAGTAAACTACAAGAAAGCACTCCAACGAGGAGAAATTGAAGAAATCTAACTACCTATGGAATTTACACCTGAAGATATTGACGCACTGCCCGACGATGGCGTATTTGTGTTTGGCTCTAATACTGACGGCAACCACTGCGGTGGCGCAGCTGCCTTGGCGCTGAAACGTTTTGGCGCTGTTAACGGTCAAGCCGAGGGTCCTCAAGGCCGAAGTTACGCCATCCCGACTATGGAATACATCGAGGTTGAAGAGGATTATACCGAACGCCTATTATACCGCAAAGTGCGTATCCCGTTTCAGGCGTTGGTGGACGCGTGCGACCGCTTCATCCTTTACACAAGTCAACATCCTGAATTGCGGTTCTACGTGACAAAGATCGGTTGCGGTATCGCTGGTTGGAAAGTGGGTGAAGTGGCACAGGCATTTGTCGTTGCATTGGCGTCGTTCTTGGTACCACTGCCTGATAATATCATTTGTCCGCGTGAGTTCCACGAAATACTGGACAGCCATGGCCTGGTTGGTTAGACACGCCGTGGAGGGTTACATCCTCACCGACCAGCACCCGATTAGGATTAAAGACCATCAGTTGTTCTTTAGCGAGGCCAAGTCCACTCACATAACACCTGAACAAGCCAATGTCTTGTTGGATGGCGCTACACTAAAGAACGGTGAATATGTCCAACTGCGTTCGTCGTCGATGGTAGCTATCAAACCTGGATATTATACCGCCGATGCTGATGGTACGTTTCATTGGTTCGAACGCCGACCGTCATACTACGACGGTCAATGGTACACCACCGATGGTCGTTCGGAATTGGTAGATAAACGTGTGTTGGAAGGACGTCTGCCGCGTATCCCAACCCCAGACGATAAATACCCCTCACAATATGGCCCTAAACAAGCCTATACAGAGTCTTTGATTGGTACTGATGTATTACCTGCTATGGCTTCGGCAGAACTCTTGAAAAGGGGCTTGAAACCGCGAAAGCAATTAGGGTATTTATTACGTCGCGGACACCAATCAGGCGCACTGCTCACCACCAATCAACCACGGGCGTTTGAAACCTTACGTTCACACCGTTATCAGCCAGCGTTTACATTGGAGGACGTGTTGATGGAACTGTTGACGTATGGACGTGTTCGCCTTGAATTGTTGGAGGACGGCCGTGTGTTGATAGAAATCGATCAGTCGAAGAATCTATATATCGATCGTAATATCTCCATGGCGTTATTTGGCGCCTTATTGTACGCTAATGCGATGTTACAAAAAGAAAGTGAGATATGGAAAAAGAAGCGATGAAATACTACGTCACAAGCGTTGGAACAAAAACCTACGACGATATATTCTCGTTGGCGTGGAAACGAATACAAGCCCTTAATGCCGCAAGGGTGTTTGTAAAGAGTGTTGGCGGCGTAAGCTATCGTCCAGCTAAATTTCTTTGGGCTGGTGGAATCAGTGCTGTTGAATTCACCATTACTCCACCGCCAGGATGGCAGCGAGATGGTTCACCGTTGGCCAATATGTATCGTCCCGACTTAACACCTGAGGGACGTGCGGTTTACGAACGTATTCAGCGCTTGCCGCGTGTTGGCTGTAACGAGGTTAACGCCTTGGTCGGTTATACGGACTATTTTGGCGGATGTCGTTTAAAGATAGAAGCCAATATCAAAATCGTTGGCTCTAAATTAGGTTTCGCCGTATCAAAGTGGATGGTGGAAACGGGACGCGCCAAAATACCTGCTGACTGCACCGAGGTATCAAAAGAGGCATTTGCCGATCTCACAGGTCAGAATATACGGTTGATGTACAAGAATCGTAAGCGATGATAACACTCAAAAAGGGAGATCCAAGACGATACAAAAGGTCACAACGTAGAAAAGAATATCTCCAAAATCCAGTGTACAAGAAACGTTGTGAAATGTGTGGCGCGAAACTCTTGTTCACTAACGCCGAAATTGTGCCCACAGGCATACGCTACGACAACGACTTCACGACATGTCCCGAATGCAGGCAGCGTGTACCTGTTAACCCCGATGCGTATATACCCTATTGGCGTTGGCGATTATTCTATGAGAAAAAGTACGACTAAAATTTACGAGTATGCATGGAATTGAAAACATCGCAGGATTATTGCTGTTGGCGATAATCGTTGCCTGGATCGTGTTTATTTTTGTCTTTGTGACCGAATCGGCAGCTAATAAGGGCCGTTCAACTACTGGGTGGTGCATACTTAGTTTGTTTGTATCGCCCATCGTGGTGCTGATCTTGCTCCACGTCCTTGGCGAAACACGCGAGTTCTATCGTGAACGGTTGATGCAGGAAGAACTCATGCGGTTGGAGTTACGAAGACGCGTAACTACTTCAAGGGATCCTGACGAAGAAATTGATGACCTCATACGCGCGTCTGTAGCTCGTCAGCGTTCTTTGTGACAAACGTTATGAATAACACGCCACGTAACAACATCAGGTTGGAAATCGACGAATTGGAAACGTTGATTGGAATATTGAATGCGTATCTTGACCGTCAACCAGCCGCTGTGCTGGATGATGAGAAGTTGGCTAAAATATCGAATCGTTTACGATGGTTGTTGTTTAAGGAACGAGCGAAACGCGACCACCTAACTATCCGATAAATGAAATACGAAATCTATAAAACACGCGACGGACTCCTGATCCCTGTACTCTACCCAGAGGACGCGGGTCAGGCGTTTCGCTTAACGGTTCCCGACGCTGTGAAGGTCAGTGAGGGTATAGCACGTAACACTGTCGTTTACGGCATAGTTCCTACACGTATGAAACGCCAACCGTTTCCCGTGCATAACAACATTTGGCGCGATCGCGAATTACTCGGCGCTCTCAGCGGCGACCACAACCGTTGGGCATTTGTGGATTATCGTAACGAAGTGGCACCCGCGCTATACCACAACGACGCCAACCGTTCGCCACAGCCGTCGTCAATAGTAGATGAATAGCGCCAACAGTTATTATTCCAACGACTCATATACAGTACAACGCAATGGAAAAAGACTTCAAGGACATATTAAACGCCCCGGTGCCTCCGGAAATCGTTGATACAGTGGCGTGGAAGAAATATCTGGTGATGAAAGAGTCAGCCACGTTGAAACGTATTCACGTGCTGGCTTCGGACGGTACGGAAATCAACCTGATGTGGTTCCCGCGTAAGCTACACGACACTATTAAACACCTCTCTACCAGCGAGCGCGAAGAAATCCTGGAAATGTACACCGAACGCCGTAAGGTACAGGTGACGGCCAACCGCCTCTTGGCCGTGGCACGAGGTTCATTCGAATTGGCACGTAAGCGTAAACAGGCCGAGCGTGAGGAGCACCAATCACTTCATATGAGCGACGTGACGCTGGTAGAGGATATTAAGGAACTTTTAGGGAAGATGTTCACCCCGCGGGAGGTAGTCCGTATATTGGCCGAAAGTCGTGAAATAGAGGTAGAACTGAACTACGTCCAGGACGTGTTGAAGCGGTTTATTAACGATATTGAAAAACGTCGCGAGGAATTCCGTAACCGCGTCCAGGACGTGCGCCTGTACTCGAAGCGTCCGCGGTTGGAGGAACTCAGCTGGATGTACACCCAGATGAAAATGCGCTACAAGGCCCTCCGCTCGAACGACGCCTATAATTCGATGCTACGCACTCTGGAACAGATACGTAAAGAGGCCGAAGGTGACCAGATATTCATCAACGGCGCCATAGACGTCAACGTCGAAACAGAGATTCGCCTCCACATCCAGCAGACCATCTACAAATCGGTAAACCTCAAGGAGATAATCCTTGGCCGTGTGGCTGCGCGTATGAACTGGGACCTGGCTAAACTGGTAGCCGGGTTGCACAACTCGTATTACGCTAAATTTATGCCTACAAACGACGAATACGACCCCCAAGCTGAGATGGAGTACCCCTCGTCGATGAACTACGACTTCAACCGTATTCAGCACAACCACGCTGTTAATGGCATCGATGAGGTTGAGGACGTTAAGGCACAGCCCCTGACCGACGAAGAACGTACTTCCAGCGAAGCCATAAAACAGCTCTTCCTTCAGCGTATCGCCAAGCAGCGTGAGACCTTGGAAGGGCCTAAACACCGAGCAGAGGCCGAGGTTGATTTTTGGCGTTCAAAGTTTAATAAAACGCCGAACGAGGACCACGAACTAACACGTGAAGAGGGACGCGTACCGCAACACAAATTCAACAAAAAACAAAAATCTAAATTCAAGAAGTGATGGAAATTCAAGAATTCAGGCAGCGCTGGAACGGCCAGCCCATCGAACTCATCAGCACCGAGGAAGCGTGCGTGTTGGTAAATCTTCAGCGCGAACTGGAGGAGCGTGCGTCGTATGTCGCTCAAAAGGCCGCAACCATCGGTTGGCAGGCTTCAAAGGTAGTGCCCGTCGCCAACGGCTGGGCTGAGCGTACCCGTAACCTGATGTTCGTTGGCGACGACGTGGTAGGGAAGTCCGTAACTACCACCACCGAGGTACGTTCGTTTGGCGAATTTCGGCGCGACTTCGAAAATATGATGAGTACGCTGCAGACGCGCGTTGAGGTTTCAGACTACGTGATGGGCGCCATCCGTTCGCTGGGCTTCGACGTTCGTCCCGACACCACGGTGGAGAAAGTCGCCAACGATTATCTCTACACGTTGGAGGGAGCACTCGAACCGGGTGTTGTACAGGCAGCGGCCAATACGTCAGCGGCCGTGTACATTTCTATCCAGCCTGAAGCGCGTAACGTTCGATTTGTGGCCGTTGCGGGAGCGGGGTGGTACAAGGTAACGTTCGCCGAGCGATAACGAAAATTCAAGAGCGTTATGGACGACAAATCGACACTCTTCGCTGCGCTGGCGTGCGCCGTGGTTATTCTGGTCGTAACGTGGTGGGAACACCGCCCGTCTTTCTTCTGGTGGCGCTACCTGTTGAGGCTGGAGAAAACCACCCCTGACGAAATGGAGTGGAACGAGGTGTTACAGCGTATTCGTAAGCGCACTCAACGGGCCTTTGAACGCGAACCTGGCTCCAAGGTCCTTTCCAACGGCGTCTATGCTGAGTACTACGAAGAAGACTACCCTGACGGCAGCCAACGTCGTGAATTGATATTGTGGCTGAAACGCCAAAATATGCTTCAGTTCCAAATCGTGGTAAGTATCTATTTACTCGACGGTACGGCTGATATAACGGGTATTGGCGCCAACGCTTCTGACGCCTACCAGTGGATGATGGAGCAAATTGGCGCTGAGTCGTGCTACGAAATCGCCAAGCGGTCTTACATTTGTGAACAAAAGGGCCAACGTGGCGACACCGAACGCGCTACGGTACGCGCTGAATACATCCAGTGGATAGCGCGGAAATTCATCTAACAACGTTACTACACCAGACGCCGCGAGGCGGCATAACACTTCTTTTTCTGTTCCCCCGGTGGACCAATCCGTCCGCTGGGGGTTTCTGTTGGCGGTTTACGAAAAATAATTCGCTTTTCTTGGAAGATTTTTCGCGATTCTCTTTGAAGTCTTGGAGATTTACACTACCTTCGCTCTTGGAAAATGAAACTTAAACACTCGAAGACTATGAAACGCTTTAATCTTATCTCCGCTCTCGAAATTACGGCCCGCGTGCCGATGATTGGTGGATTGGTGGCCGGAACGCTGGCTGTTGTTGGATTGATGGTTTCGATGTTCTAAAAAACTGCTTGGAAAAATGGACAAGAATCGTAAACAACTCGAAGAGCGTGCCGCTTGGGCGCTGTGTATTATCGTAACCGTTATCGTCTTTGGCGCTACGAATATAGCCTACTTGGGCTGGCGCTTTGAAAACTTTTGGAGTAAGACCGTGTGGCTTTCAGTGGCTGGCGTAATTACGTTGGCTGGTATAGCGGCTATCGTCAAAATTATTGAACGCTTAAATCGTAAATAGCCATGACCGCCGAAATGCTTATCGCTGCTGCGTATGCCGCTGGCTGGGACGCTGAAACGCCCAGCGTTACCGGGGCTGAAGCCTATTTGGCCGACGCCGTAAGATTGTAGAACTTAAATCGTAAAAACGAAATGAAATCCAAGACCCTTAAACAGTTCCTGGCTGAGAAGCGTAAAGCCGAGGCCCAGTCCGCTGAAGCCGTAATGAAGACGTTGGACACGCTTACGCACGTAAACGGTAACGCATACAACGGTTCGGCCGTAATTATCAACATCACCGACCTCGAAGGAAACGTTCTGGCCGACGCGGCTATCAACGGCGAGCAGTTGGGAGATTTACGTCTGGCGCTCGTGGAGGCGTATCGCCAGACGCTGATGGCTAAAGAGGTTTTCGTGCGTTACAACCTCCGCAAAATGCAGAATCTTATCAACGACCTCGACCCTGAAGGTCCTAATCAAGCACAGAAATGAATCCGCTGTTTCGTATCGGCACCCGCGTAAAGGTAAAGACGTGGGACGAGATAGCCGCCTATACGGGCGTTGACTTTACCGAGGAAGAATTCCACACGCTGTACGGCGTGGTGTACGACGAAGCCAACGATGACCCTATCGGGTTGTTGGACGAAATGTACGACGCCGCTGGTAAGGGCGACGACACGTGTCTTATCGTTGGCGGTGATACCGAGTACGAGTTCCCGACGTACGAACTGCGCAACCTACGCACTGGCCTCATCATCGAACGCGAACCCCACGCCCCGTATATCTTCCGTGATTGGATGTTAAAACTAACGCGGTGATGACTAAGGACGAAATAATACGCCAAATCGAGGATGTCCGTCGTCAACGCGCCAAGACTGAACGCCAGTTGATAGCGCGAGGACGCGGTTATCCCGTCCACAATGACGCCGAGGTAGAACTCACGCTCGATGAGTACCACTACGAGGGTTCTTCGTCACGCAGCGAGGAGCGGCTATTGGCCCTCCTGGACGAAGAACGCGCTAAATACACCACCACCCTAACCTATCTGTGATATGGCCCGACAACACGGTAAGCGCGACATTCTGTACGACGGCAGCCCCGCGCTCAAGGAACTTACGGAAAACTACGCCACGATGGATGTAAAGGCGTTCTGTGCTAAATGGGGACTGTCGATTGCTACAGTTCGCTCGACGGCCTCGCGGAGGGGTTTACACCGTCTTCGCGGTAAAGAGGCTAAAATCGGCACCGCCAACACGAATAAGGGCATTCAGCGTCCCGTGCTGCCGAAGCCTGAACCTGAAAACCCGCCCGTGCCGGCCTACGAACCGCCAAAAGATATGATTCCGCCATCGTTACTTAAACAGGTACGTGGTCGTCGCCTGCGGGCTTGGAAGAATCCTTCGTCGCGTGCCGAACTCAACACGATGCCTGTACCGTATCCGTTCAGCGAAATCGCCGACGCACCCTACAACCGCGGGTTGGATGAAACGCCAGAAGAAACGGGTCGCGTTATAAGACACACCAAAAAAACCGATAGTCATGGACTACAAAGGACGTATATGCCGCCTGATAGTGGACGAACTACCCGTTGACGCCTACGGAATGCGGGTGTTGGCCGCGGCGCGTGACCTGTGGGCGAAGCAGGGTAAGGTTTGTATTTCAACGGGTCGCGCTCTGGGTGATTCCTTTCCAGTGGTACAGATTATTGGCGGCGAACCGATGAACTACCCCCAGCGCGTTATCGACGTCATCACCGAATTACGTTCCGCCAACGCCAACGTGCGTATAAAACTATTCACCGGGTTTCCCGACGTGGAGGGGTTGTTGAAAGTGGCGCCGCTGTGTGACGCTATCGCCGTAACCTTAACCAGCCCTGAGGACGAACACCACTTCCGCGCCGCACGCTTGGGGTTCCGCGACTTTCGTACTGCCCAGATGGAGGTACGCTACAACTCCGCCACCGGAGAAGACCCTACGGGCCGCGTATTTCCTCAGTATTGGCGGTTGGTGGATATGGCTAAAGAGGGCGATTATCTGTTGGAATCGACAGCCTGGGTGATGAAATACGCCAACGGAACGTTATTTAACTAAAAATCTTGGAAACGATATGAACGAAGAACGTAACTACGACGACCCGCGCCTCAGTGAAGAAATGCGCCGTTACGGGTGTTACACCGTACCCAGCGATGACCCTAAGCACCCGCACGACGCTCAAATCTGTCTAACGCCCGAGTTCCTGGCCAACACTAAGGGGTACGCATTCACGATGGATATGGGGTTTGGTAAAGAACGCTGTAATTCGTGGACGCGTAACGCCAACGGTGTATTGGAGTTCCGCCAGTTCCCTGACCGTCTGTTCTTGGATGAAGAGCCTGGTGAAGGTAAATACACCGTTGAGGTGACGCTGACGTGTGAGTGTGGCGAACGAATTGTGCTAACTCACGACCAGGTGCGGATATTCATACGCGGAGCACTCGAACAACGCTACCTCCCCAAGGTGCTACTCCGCTGTCCTAAGTGTAACAAAATGCTGTTTAAACCATGACTATCACCGAAAAACGAACCGTTATTGCACGTTGGATTATGGCAGCGCGAAAAGACTATTTTGAAAAGTCGAAACACGTTTCGCCTCACAGCGGTCTGGGAATGTGTGTAGCGTTCCATGATACGGCGTGGCAGTCGGAAGAATTGACCCTTCAGCTGGCCGATATCTTGCGCGATGAGGGTAAGGGGTACGCCGTTAGACAATTTGTGTATGGAAAGCCGCTCTACAACCCTGTGTGGCTCCGTTTGGTGATACCAGAGTTTAACCCCGAATTTCTTGGCGGTACTCAAATAGACGGCGAGGACTATTGGTGGCCATGGCGCGAAATTGAACCGCGAATTCGTGCGTTTGATAAATTGATGGACGCTTATAAGAATTGAACGCGATGAAACCGTTGGCGTATATACTGAGGTTGGTGGTCTGTGTGGTCGCCAACCTCCTTTATTTTATGGCTTGGTCGGTAGTATTGGCGTTATTGGCGATGACGTTATACGCCTTCTGGTGTTGATAGAACGAGGGTCTTGGAAAAATCTTCGTAAAAAGAGAAAAATTTTTCAAGATTCTCTTGGCTGTTTGGCAGATTTACACTACCTTCGCTCTTGGAAAATGAAACTAAAACACTCAAAATTATGAAAGCAACCGTTGAAACCGTCCGCGAAATCGTGAAGGTCCTGACCTCCGAAGAACAGCAGCTCTTGAAAGACACCTTCTTGTTTGGAGCCTGGGGTGATACCGCCCATGAGTTCCTCAACGAAGAGGGTAAGGTAGAAACCGTTGGCGCTTGGGGGTATTGTACTAACGACGCTCGTGAGGGTGGTCATTTCGCTGGGCGTGTGGTATCGACGATGTTCCGCTCAATTTACAAGAAACTCTGCGCTGCTAACCGTCATCGTATTGGCACTCACCTTTCGCACTGTAACGATTGGTGGGGTGATGGTAGTGGCGATATGCTGTTCGTTCGCTCGGCGTGGAATAAGACGTGGCTGGAGTGGGCCAAGGAACCTCTCCAGCCTGAAGAACCCAAGAATGAGGAATCGGCCGCTGACTACGTTCGTCACGCATCGAGTGACGGACTCAAACAATGGTATTTCCAGTTTAACACCGAAGGCGGTGACTACCTGGGACGTGTAATGGTTTTGTCCACCAAAATGCCGACTATGCAGGAGGCTGTTGTGGAATTCGCTAAGGCGGCTCCGCTGGCTGTCAAGTTGGTAGGAAAATACGGCGTTGAAATCATCACTGATAAGGAAGAATGTTTGGGTGATGTCCCGACGGGGAGTGTAGTTTATTCCAACTTCAATCGACGTACCTACAAGGTCGTAAAGCACTGTAAAAATTACACGGAAGTTTCTTACGCCGAAGAACCGAGCGAGAATAATACTCATATGATGAAAAACGACTACCTGGTGGTTGTAAAGAGGCATGGCGAGGGTAAGGACCTATTTACTGGAGCGTTGGCGGACCGCGTTAAGGCAACCACCAATCAAGAACGCAACGACTACAATTTCTTAGTGGACTTCACCGACACAGACGAGGGCGTAGAAATGTCCATAAGTCGTACTGGCTCGGTTTGGAAATCGTCGGTATATACTCGTGAGCAGTTACGCCAGCTATCTGACGCCATCAACGCCTACCTCGCCAAATAAAATAGTCAAAACCGCAAAACCAAATAGCACGATGAAAACGTATCGTATCAACCAATTCAGAACCAAGGAGGCCGTCATGGACGCTATCATCGAGGTCTTCAAACGTCGCGAGGACTGGACCGAAGCTGAGGCCCGTCGTACCGGCATCAACCCCGAACCTACGTTCAAGGCTCAAAAGGCGTACGATCTGGCATTCCAGTCGATGGGTTGTAATTCGTTCCGGGTGGGTGAGTACCAGAAATCAAAGCGCGAAATGGTCAAATACCTGAACGATATGGAGTCGCTGTTCCGCGACGCTCGCCTGGAATGGTTCCGTTTCTACACCCAGCACTGCTATCTTTCCACCGACGCTGGAAAGAGCGAACACGAAGCCCTGCGTGAAAAGATTAACACCTATCACGCCGCCGTCGAGGAGTTAACGAATAATTTCTCCCGCGATTTGGTTGAGTTCCTGGAAAAGAACCGTAACTGCGCCGACTGGCGTGTGGCGCGGTATAGCGAGAACTCCGTAACGTTTGGGTTGGTGGACGCAGAAGGTAAAATTGACCAGCGATCGGCGTTGACTTTTCACATCTATCGTGGCGTTACCGGCAACGACGAACCCACGCTGGTGACCGCAGTCGAGAATCAAGGGCGGTTTTCGTGCGAAGAGGTGGGACCGCAGTTCGTCCGATATGCGTGGATGGGGCTACTGCTGTTGGACGACCGCCTAAAATCGCTTAAAGAGGCGATGGTAAGGTACGGGTCCGGCGTAAGACGGATGACGACTGCCATCAGCACCGCCAACGTTCAATTACGTGAACTCGGCTTGGCGGACTACGAAGCCCGCTTCGAAGCGTACGAACTTCAAAACTGGTAAGCCATGAAACCTGAAACCCGCGTAAATCTTTACATCGTCAATACCGACGCCAACAGCGACCTACGCGATATGGGCGACAACGAACGCTGTATAGTCGAAGAGCGACGGCTGATAATGGCACGTGAGCTGCTGCCCGATCCTAACATCTTCACCCACGTAATAATCCATGACGAACGGCGAAACGCCATAGCGGTCAATAACATTACACACCGCGAGGCGACCGAGGCATGGTATCGCGTAGGAGTGACGTTTGGCGACTTCAACCCCGAGCGCCAGATGTTCGAGAAAGTGGAAATCGAAGTTTAACCCCCTAATACAACGAATTATGGCACCTAATCGAGTAACCCGCGCCACGGCCATGGCTACGGCCCGTGACTACGCCAAAAACCATTCCAAGGAGGCTCTCCGTGTACAGGTAGCCCTGTACCGCGAGCAGGTAAAATCACTTAACCGCGCTAAGGCCAACGCCAGCGAAGAAGAAGTTCGTCGGTTGTGTGAGCGTATAGCCGACACCCGTGAACTGCTACGGGCATTCGAGAAGGAAGCCGCCCAATAACCGAAATTAAACAAACCATTCAAAACATAGTACAACAAAATGGAAACAAACGCAATTATCACCGTCTTCAACGCCCAGGAGGCGTTACCTATCAACGACGAAGCGCGTATCACCAAGGCTCAGGTCCTGTTCCTGTACGCTGCGGCCAACGCTGCTGCCGACCGTCCGAGTATCATCCGTGTGGATGAGGGTCCGCTGCCTTTCACTGACGTAGCTGAGGCTGCTCCGCGTTATGGCGAAATTCGTCAGTGGCTGGGAACGTTCCTGGATAACAACCTGGTGTTTAGGGCGGTGATACCTATCAGCGATGGCGCCACGGTCGTCAGCGAAATCAAGCGTCTGTCGCACGAATGTACCGACGCCGGGCTGTTGGAGTTTTGCGTTGACGACGACACGCTCCGCTTTACAGCGCTTGGCGTCGAGGCCATCGAAAAGTACGGCCCGGTGCTGGACGAGGAGTGGCGATTAATCGAGCGTACCGTGTTGGAGGTCGTCAACGAACGTTACGGCCACTGCGGCATAGGCGTGGAGAAAATCGCTCGCCACGTCCCCACCACCAACCCGCGTGAACTCTACGGCCAATTCGTGTTGGTGGAACAAGACCTGATGTCCGCTGTGTATCGCCGCACCGACGGCGTACTGTTAGCCAACGTGTTTGGCGTGGGTACGTTCCTGGTAGAGAAACTGATCGCTTTCAACGTACCGCTGCTGGCTACGTTGGCCGATGAGGGTTGGCTCCGTACCAATCCCGACGGCATCCAACAAGAGTACCGCGCGCGTTTCAGCGCTCAGTCGAAAGCGTACCGCCGTGAGCACGGAATCCAAGACCCCGACGAAGAGGAACAACCCGCCGCTGCTACCCACGACAACCCCATGGCGGCGTTGGCTGCGATGTTAGGTCGTGAACTGGGGGCCAAGGTGGGGCTGCGCCGTATCGACGTTCCTGCTGACGGTGGCGAGCCCTAGGTGACGGACCTGGACGATAAGGTGGCCGACGCCGAAGCGGTGTTGAAAGCCGAGGACAAGCCCGTATCGTAACACGTTGGCGTTTTCAGGTAAAGCCGCTGGGGATTTGGTTCCTTGGCGGCTTTTCTGTTGGCACCCCTTTCTTCCCCCTAATGGTTTCCCTCCTGCAACCTTCCTTTCCTTAACCCCCTATAATCCCCCTGCTTTCCGGTGTAAAGAGAAAAAGACACTTCTCTTTACACTCAACGGGAGACTTTCCTTCTCCAGATAAATCTGTCGAAGACGTCTCCCGACGCGCACATACGTGCGCTCGTACGCTTACGCGAGAGAGAACACACGCGCTCGAGAGAAGCCCACCCGACGCCAGCACGAACGTGTGTACACCCCAGCGCGTACACGTGTACATACACGCGCGTAAGGCATCACCCAGAACCGCCAACGTTATTGAGTTCGTAAAACCTACCACGAAATGGAACAAGAAGCTAAACAACATCCCTACATCAGCCATATTGCCCGCAGTATGCAGCGTATGGCTCATGAATACGCCAAACAGATAATCACACGTCAACTCGACGTCAAGAGTATCACCGTCGGTAGCACCAACGGTTTTGAACTCACGCTGACCGATAAGCGCCAACAGCAAACGGCCAAAGTACAACCAGGAGTCAGGCAACTTCGCCTATTTCCAGATGACGGTCAAATGGTAAAATCCGTAACACGATGAAACGCCTGATTCGTTGGATAATCAATTGGCTCTACGCCGAAGAAATCGCCGCCTTGGTACAGGAGGCCGTCGATGACGAATTCGAAGCCGCGTGGCCCGAAGCGTTTCGCCATCAACCAGAACACAATTCGTCCGTAATTCCCCAGGAAATCTGGGCCGCAGTAATACTCCACCTGCCAAATCACGCCGAAATCATCCACGGCCAGTGGATAGATAATACCAACCACGCCCACGTCTTGACGCGAACGGTAAAACTCGCCAACGCTGCCTACATCCACGAATTCCAACTCACGATGGACGCCTACCGCCTGCGTTTGGAACCTACCCAGCGTCGTGACGAGATATTCTGCGGCCGATATGCCCACCTGCTTCAGGTTCAGGTACGGCTGCCAGGGAACTACAATTCCCCCAGGGCTGATTACGTGTTGGAATTTTCGCTTATGCAGTACCGCCTCACTGGGCCCGACGTGGGGGGAGCGGTTCCGTATTGGCGTTGTAACACAAAACCCGATATTATCCACGCCTTTACCAGCGAGACTTTAGCGGGTATCGAGCGAGGATTAAAACATTTCAAGAAATGAGCGAATTCTTTCGTGTAGGTCACTATTTCGACCAGCAAGACGCCGAGCGTACCCGCACCGAACAGCTGGAACGCCAAAAGCAAGAACAACGTTATCTGGGTTCAGCCACGCGGCTCCCCGGTATGCGGTTGTACGAGTTCAACTATAAGACCGGAGAATGTCGGGAGATTGGTACCGAAACCACGCTGGAAATAGACGTCGCCACCGGGAAACCCGTTACGCGTCGCGCCGTTAAGGTCCAATACAACCCCGATTGTGTTTACTTACAGGCCCTCAACAACCGTAACGCCGTGCGTAAGTTGGTAAAGGCCGGGTACATCAAAATGGTGAAACAAGATGGTAAAGGTCCGCACGTCGAAGATTGACGAAAAACAACCGCCTGAAAAGGCTCATAAGATACCCCGCGGCGCCAACGGCCTACCGCTGTTTGGCGATAAGACCGTGACGGTAAAGGCACAGCCGTACGACGCCGAACGTAACGCCGACGACGGTCCAGACTACGATATGTCGTTAAGCGACTTTCTGGCTCAGGCCGAAGAGTTGCAGAAGAAAAAGCGTTTGCACGGCGTTTTCATCGAGTTAGGCGACATCGTGGTCCCGTGGTACGTCATTCGCTCGATAGTCCGTGCAGACCGATACAACGACTCACAACAACGATACGAATACGGCATCGTCCTTAACCACGACACTATGGCCGCCGAGGGTGATAATTTCGCCGAATGGTGGGTAACGCCCGAAGCGCGTGATGCCGCCTGGGATTCGTTACGTTCACAGCTGGTAGAATTAGGCATCACCATCGCTTCGACAAAGGTTTAACAAACCCCATATTATCAACAATCAAAATTATCGTACAATGAAAGTGCAAGATTTTTACGGTGCTCTGGCCGCCAAGGCCGACACCACCAAGGCCCAGGCGATTGCTTTCGTCCGTGCTCTGGAAGAGATTCTCACCGAGGAGGTTCGCGACAAGGGCGAGACCATCGCCATCGGTAAGGTAGGAAAGTTCGTCCTCAAGGACCAGCCGTCACGTATGGCGCGTAACCCGCAGACGGGTGCTACGGCCCCCACCGAACCCTACAAGACCATCCAGTTCCGTCCGGCGTACAGTTTCCGCGCCTACGGCAAAAAGGCTAAGAAATAGCCCGTAACTGGTAACACAGTTCGCTTTCGCACGTCCGCCAGGGAGGTGGTTTGCCCTGGCGGATTTTTAGTTACTTTCGCTTCAACGTTATATTATCTGAAATGAGGGAACGCCGCTTTACGCCAAGCAACGAAGAGTTAGTTTTTCAGCGAGTGTAGTTTCTTTTACGACCGCGGTGTTTCCTCTACTTTGGCCAGAAGAGCGCTGGGGAGTCAAGGAGTGGCCACGAATTACTCCATACAGTATCTCGTTCCGACGCCCAGTCGGCTGGCACCAATACCCCAGGCTGGTGGGGTTTGAGTCAGGCTTCCAAACGGTATAAGCCCTGTCGCCAGTAAACAAATTGTCTCCAAGGCAGCAACGCAGACTTCCTCCATAGCGAGCGCCGGAGCGGAGGAGACAGACTCTACAAGGGGAAGAGTATAAGCGATACGTCGCGCCCCTTGATTGACCTGTGGTGTAATGGTAACACACCAGATTTTGGTTCTGGTGTTGGAGGTTCGAATCCTTCCGGGTCAACTAAAACCCCCGATAAAACCGCGTGCGGCAGACGTGGCCCTAAAGTCCATGGGTGAGGGGGTTTTAAGAAATTCCGCTCGTTAACGTTGTGGCAGTTCGCCCGGCCGGCAAAAGGGAGCACCAATAGGAACGGCAATCGACGAGCGCGGGGCGTGAAATATCGCCCCGACCCTAAAGTCTTAACAGACTTCCATCAATCAAAGGTTTAATTCATCCCCGACCGCCCCACAGTAGTGATACAGCGAGGCGGTTTTCTTTTTACAGCGTTACTTAGTAAAATCGTGAAAATATGGATAATTTTGTGAAATGTGTACTGATGGCGTTTTTGATTATGTCGTTGCCGATTTTTATCGCGATTTACGCGCTAATCAAATCGTCCCCAGAACGTGCAGCGGAGATAACCATTACGCCGGGTAAAACCTACGTCCAGCAAGAAACGCTCAGTAAGACAGGCCGCGTAAGGGTTGTGCGCACTACCCGTTATCGCTGGAAGAAATGCGTCACGGAAACTACCATCGACACCGTTAAGGTGAGTGATAACGCCGCCGCCGATGCCGCTTATATCAACCACGCGGTAGGAATTTCTGGCTGGTAAAAACCGATAAGAACTTATGAAGAAAAGCAACTACATCGTGTTCGACTGCGAAACCGGGGGTCTGGACCCCGCACAGAACCCCATAACGTCGTTTGCAGCCGTTGTGTTAGACTTTAACACCCTGAAAGAGGTAGACCGCTGGGAAACCTACGTTAAGCCCTACAACGACCTCCAAATAACGAAAGAATCCATCCAAAAGACGATGGTGAATATGGCCGAGGTGAATCGCGGTATGGAGTTGAATGCGTTTATCGACGCGTTCATGCGGTTCTGTACCCAGAATTTCGCCGATACCAAGGGTAAGGACCAGCGGCGGTTGGTAGCTGTGGGTCACAACGTGATGTTCGACGTGGGGATGTTGGAAGCGGCGTTCTACTATTCCGCCTACGGTAAAAAGCAGAGCCTGTTCAACTACATCCAGGACCAGACGCTGGATACAATGTATCTCTCCAAAATGATGTACGGTCTGACGGGCGACGAGAAAATGACTCTTGGCGCCACGTGTGAACGCGCGGGGATTATACTTACCGACGCCCACGGCGCGATGAACGACGTGGAAGCCACGGCCGAGTATTTCCGCTACTGCGTGCGGCGGTTGCGTGCTACGGGTGATATATCATCCGCCACCGAGAAAAAGTCTCGCCGTCGCGGTAACGAGTTCTTCGAGTTCAAGTGCGCCAAGTAGAAACAGCCAACGTTATACAGTGTGTCTAACAACAAAACCGTACAACGATGAAACAAGAACTTTTCGAAAAAGGCGTCAAGGCGGCCATTGCCGACATCTTAGAACGTTCGCTTAACAAATGGGTTAGTGTGATGGAACCTGGCGCGTCGTTTGGTGCTATCCTCACTAAGAACGGCATCAGCCCCAAGGTATCGCCGGCGCTGTTCAAAGTACTTTCCAGCGTGGGTATTATCCAACGCGAAGGCGTGAAGTCAACGATCAGATATCGTTACGTCCCCACCTCCGTCACTATCCCTGATCTCGATAAATTGGCGGCGCAGGTTTGGTTGGAGAATCAAGACTACAGCCGCGCGAAACGTGCTACTTCAAGGCAAAAACATGTACCCCCCCCGTGCGACGTCAACCAGAACGGAAAGGCAATTCGCGTTAAGGGCAACATTCTCCCTCAAATTGGCGATTCGCGTTACATTATCACGGGCGCAGAAGGGCCTATCGAAATCATCGAGGTGAAGATCGTCACCATTTATCGCGATCCTCACGACGGAAAATACAATTTCGACGTTGTGTATCGTCTGCCTGACACCGAGGGACTGATTACGATGGAACGGGTGTTGTTACAAGAACTCCACCTCAAACCGGAAGACATTTTCGCCCATCTCCAGCGCACGATGGTTCGGTTTACGGGAGAATTGTTTCCAACTATAAAACGAGAAACCGTAAAACAAAATGGCAGATAACGCACGTGTCGCTCAAACGCCCGAGGAGGTAGAAGCGACAAAACAGTACACCGAAAAGGACGAAAACCGCCAACTGGCCTTTTCCAAAGCACTCGAATTGCTTCGTATTTTGTGTAAAGACGCTTTGGAACGGGAAATGATAGCCCAGCGCACTTTCACCCGTACAGAGGTTGTAAAGAAAACGACACTGTCGCACCGTAAAGCGTTGGACCTGTTGGAGACGCTTCAGACGTTCGGCTACGTCGATATAATGGACGCCAACAAGACAAAATTTTGCTTCACTTTTAACGCCGACGACCGTGCAGCGGTCCATAAGGCCAAGATTATACAGCTGACTACGATGCTCGGGACAGCTATCGAGAGTTACAATTCCGTGCTCTTGAAAGAATACCCCGAAGAGACGTATCAGCGCGAGACCCTGGAAATGGAACGTTATCTCGCTCAGGCGTTGAATTTGAAGAGATGAGTTTTGTTGTGGACCCGGTAACACCCAGAGGGAATCGAGACCCCTTTGGGTGTTGCTATTAATACCGAATCTATGATACCTCAGATTGTGGCTCCCTCGGTCACGCACCGTTTGGCTTGTTTAGACCTCGTTGATGAAATAATCGAGGGTATGGACGAGCGCGGCCTGAACGAGATGATGAGTGGCGATATACACGACGTTGATACGATATTCGATGCCCTGATGGAAGACACGTATCGTATTATGTACACGGGTGATACGTCGATTGACTTTAAGCCCCGATACGAAGAGAACGTTTCAGCCGTCGTTGAAGATACCCTACGATGCGCCAATTTGACGTATTTCATCACCTCCGTAATTCCCGACTTCCAGCTGTCGTGGCACCACCTGGAATGGGGCGAGTTAGTACACCAACACAAGAAATTGTGTATCAACGCTGCACGTGACCACGGAAAGTGTGAAGCCGTCGGAACCCCTGTCCGGATGTACGACGGAACTATCAAAAAGGTCGAAGACGTGGCGGTTGGCGACCTGTTGATGGGTATCGACTCTAAACCCCGCCGCGTGGTTGCTACACGCCGCGGTCACGATTCGATGATGTACCGTATCGACCAATCGCGTGGCGATAGCTATACCGTCAATTCACGTCACATTTGTACGTTGATTGAAAAAGACCGCGGTGGTTCCCTCGCCATGGCGTCGAAGCGGATAGTGGATATTGATATTCCAACGCTCTTGAGTAAGACCCCGAACTGGGTGAAGGAACGCTATCGCGGTTTCAAGGTGGCGGTACAGTATCCCGCGCGGCCTGTGGGGCTGGAACCGTATTTTTTGGGGTACTGGTTAGGCGACGGAAACTCCAACAACCAGAAGATAACCACCGCCGACCCCGAGGTATGTGAATATCTACGTACCTACGCTGAGCGTTTAGGGCTTCACTATGGCCAAAATGGTATGTTGGTGACGCTTGGAATCGGTACTCGTGGACGCGGTAAGCGTAACCCGCTGGAAAGGATGCTCAAGGGCTACGACCTGCTCTACAATAAGCACATTCCGGAGCAGTACTTAGTCAACAGCGAAGAGGTTCGTCTCCAGGTGTTGGCCGGGTTGATTGACTCCGACGGTAACTACTGGCAGGGCGGCTATCACTTCGGGAATACGAACTACCAGCTGGTGTGCGACGTGAAGAACTTGGCCGACAGCCTGGGCTTCTGTACCCGAATGGGCGGTGGAACGCGGTATTGTAAGGCGTTAGGCCGCGATTATTCGTCGTGGTGTGTGACTATTTCTGGCGAATTGGACCGCATCCCGGTGAAAATCGCCCGTAAAAAGGTCCAAACCGACTGGTCTTCCAAGACGTCATACAAGGACTGGGGAACTATCGACGGCGTACACCCTACGGTGGTATCGTCGTTGAAGATCACGCCCGTGGGTGAAGGTGACTACATATCTATCACCACCGACGGCGACCACCGCTTCGTGCTGGGCGACGGTACGGTTACTCACAACTCGTTCTATTTCTCCAACGCCTACGCCGCGTGGCAGCTATACCGTTACAAGAAGCCGTCAACCACCCGCTACTCGAAACGACCTACGGCAGCTTCATCAAATCGCGGATTCTTGTTCTCGTTCTCGTTACAACAGAGTGTGGACCTTTTGGAGATTCTGAAAGGCACTATTGAGGAAAACGAGATATTGAAGGAACGGCTGTTTCCCCAATCGACAGCCAACAACTGGTCGGCTACCAATATCGTGTGCCGTAACGGAGCACGTTTGACGGGAAAAGGTTTTGGATCGTCGGTGCGTGGTGCTCACCCGTATTGGATTATCGTAGATGACGGCTTGAAGGACAACGTCATTTACTCCAGTCTCCAACGAAATAAGTCCACCGACTATTTCCACTCCGTAATCATGAATATGCTCGTACCTGGTGGCCAGATTATCGTCGTCGGTACGCCGTTCCACGCCGAAGACCTTTACGGCGACCTGAAGACCAAGAACGGTTGGTTCGTTATCGAGTATCCAGCCATCTTCCCTGACGGACGAATTCTTTGGCCTCAGCGTTGGTCGTTTAAGGACCTGATGGATAAAAAGGAGACCCAGGGTTCAATCATCTTTTCGCGTGAGAACCTTTGCCGTCCGATTACCAACGAGTCATCAATCTTCCCGATGGAAATCCTCACGCGTTCGCTACTGCGGATGGAGAATTACACGTTGGTGGATTCACGCGAAGAATTCCCCGTTAAGTTCTCCAAGGTGGTGGTCGGGTGCGACTTCGCTATTTCAGCTAACGTCGGCGCCGACTACGCCGTATTCAGTGTGTGGGGCATTGACGAATTGACTGACGAACGCTGGCTGTTGCACCTCTACCGTGAAAAGGGCGCCAAGTTCTTCGAGCAGATGAACGTTTTGCGTCGTATCAACTCCCGCTTCCGGCCCGACCTTATCGTGATGGAGAATAACACGTTCCAACAGATATTCGTCGAGACAGCCGACACCGAGGGTATGCCCGTTATCGGTCACACTACGGGAATTGATAAGTACGACCTGAAAACCGGGTGGCCACACCTTTCAACGCTATTCGAACGTGGCAAAATCCACATTCCAGTAGGTAACGTCTATTCACAGCAGGTAAAGGACCTCATATTCCAAGACCTCGGTTCCGTTGCCTTTACCGAAAAGGGGCTTGAGAGCGTCGGTAGTCACGATGATATTTCGTCGTCGTTCTGGTTGGCCGACTTGGCGGCGTCGCGTATGACCACCGGATTTAAGTTTGATATGTTAGGTTAGCGCCATCGTTTTAAGTGATATGAAAACTCTGATAGCACTATTCACCCGCGGTCGTGTTGACCGTCAGAAAACCCTCCAGCGTCTAACGCCTGAGGCCCGCCGCCGCGTAACGGTATTCTGTCACCCTGGCGAACTGGCCGCTCATCAGCGTAACTGGGGTGGTAAGGTTGCCGCCATCGAGGAATACAGTACGGCGTGCCGCGGTGTAGGCGACATACGGGACTACATTGTTGTAGAGGCCGCTGATAGGGGATTTGGCGGAGTCTTTTTCTTAGACGATAACGTGTCTTTCTCGCTGCGTTTAGACGATGCCAAGACCCCTGTAGTCGTAAACAACGACAATTTCACCGTCGAGGACCAGGAATACATCTATTCGATGATGTTCGATTGGGTGGCGGAGCAGTTGGATACCTATGCCGTAGCGGCGCTTTCGTATAGGCCATTCAACCGCGATAAGACGCACGACGTACAAATCAACGGGCGGTTCTTCTCCATTTGGGGACTGAATATTGAGCAATATCTGAGTCAGCCTGTGAGGTTCAGCGATTGGCCTATAAAGGAGGATTTTGCCTTGGCTTGTGGTCTGCGCCGGGCTGGGTTGGATAACGTGGTTTCGTATCAGTATTCGTTCGGTAAAATGACAGGAGCCAACGCCGCTGGCGGTTGTTCTGTGTACCGAACTATCGAGAACTCCAACGCCGAGTCACAACGTTTAAGGGAAACGTTCCCTGAATACATCACACTCCGCACCAAGAAGTGTACCAACTGGGGTGGCGAGATGAAGGATCGTGAAATGATAGAAGTCAAATTACACTTAAAAGGATACAAGAAATGACCGTAAAATTCAAGAAAGTACACCCTGAAGCCGTACTGCCGGCGTATGCTCACCCCGACGGTGAGGATAACGGCCTGGACCTCGTGGCTGTGGCCGTAAAGGAAACTGAAGATTACATCGAATACGATACCGGCATCGCCGTCGAAATCCCCAAGGGGTACTGCGGCCTGCTGGTCCCGAATTCGCGTTGTTCTAAAATGGACCTGGTGATGTGTAACGCGCCAGGCGTTATCGACCCAGGCTATCGCGGTACGATGCGTGCTCGCTACAAGAAGACGTGGCACTTACCGACGTTAGTCCACAGGTTCTTCAAGAGCGTCTGCGGATTGCTTTCCAACGTCTTCGGTGAGGTTGCCGGGATGAAGCCCCAAAACGTGAATATGAATACCAAGGAATTCAAGGTTGGCGACGTTGTGGCCCAGCTGGTCATCGTCCCCGCGCCGTATATCGAAGTGGAGGAAGCCGACACGCTGACGCCCTCACTGCGCGACGCCGGAGGATTCGGTTCAACGATTAAATAGCCATGAAAACGATTCTCTTACACAACTCCGCCAAACAGGACAACGTCGAAGCGATGGCCGACGCGCTGGTAGAGTCGATGCGTTACGCCAATAACGCGGTTGATTATCCTGATATTTCTAAGGCCAGGCCTGATGACGGCGTTCCGGCCGAGTGGTTCTACAAGGCATACGTCGGTACGGCTCCCACGTCGGAACTCACGGCCATTCTCCAGTACACGCAGCAGCGGATGCTCTTCGACGAAATTGGCGAAACGTTCCTCGGCATCGCCCTTACTGAGATGAAGCACTACGACCGATTAGGCGACTTCATTACCCACATCGGGGGTAACGTATCACGACCTGCATTTTCGGCAGCCAAAGTGGACATTACGACCAAAAGCGCAGCCGAAGCCGTTCAGATTAATATCGTCGCTGAAGAAGACACAATTTCTGCGTATGAAAAACTCAGTCAGCGTATTCAAGCCAACAACCCTACGCCGACTGTAACTTCCGCGTTGGCTATCCAACTCATTAATAAGATCGTTGCCGACGAACACGTGCACGTCCGTTTGTTGGTGGAGTTGGCACGATCTCTCGGCGAGGAAGATGCTACATTATGAAAGCCGATCGCCAGAAATATACCGTGTTACTATTAGCCGCTGTAAAGCGCATCGAAGCCGAACGCCCAGGGGTCATAGCCTGGGCGTCTCGTCAAGAACGGTGGTGGGAGTTGTGCGTTAGCGATTACGATTTTTACCGCAGTGAGGAATTCGCACGCATAAAGGAGACGTATCGCCGGACGTTGGCAGCGGCAGGCGGTGGTAAGCTGATATTCTGCTACGCCAAACCTGACGCCGAACGGTTGTATGAATTGGAGTTGAAAGGTAATTTAGTGATGGATTGTTGAAAATTTTTTTCAAATTCTCTTGGAGAATCCGATTTTTCGCCGTACCTTCGCTCTTGGAAAGGAATCGTAAAACAAAATTGGTTATGGAAACTACACAGGACATCAACTCAATTCTCTCGAAACTGAAGAAACTGCAGCGGCTCTACGAAGGAGCAAAAGCCATCAACTCCGAAGCTGAAGCTGCCAACGCCGCTGCTAAAATTCAGAATCTCCTCACCCAGTACAATCTTTCGATGGCCGACTTGGACGCAGTGGCCGATAACGAGCAGGCGACTAACGTCGTTGAGGAAAAACTCGGCGACAGCTGGTCCCGTAAGTGTGGCGGATTCTGGGATCAATTCCTGCTGTACGGAATTTGTAAGTACAATTTCTGCTACGCGATAGTTAGCAAACGTCGCGAGTGCCGCGTAAACCGTAACGGCAAGGAGGTGTGTGAAATGCGTCAAAAGTATGTCGTTATTGGCGAGCCGCATAATATCGAGGTCGTAAAATGGCTGTTTGACGTGTTGGCGAGCCAGTTGTACCGTTTGGCACTGAAACGTTACGAGGAGTACCGCAATGACGATTCGCAGGCGCTGATGCGGGTATTTACGGGCGAAAAGCGGATGCAACGCGGTACGTTCTTGAGGTCGTATTTGGCCGGGGCAGCTAAAGGCGTTCAGAATCGTCTTAAAGAAGAGCGTGATCGCGAACTCCAGGCTCAGGTACAAGTGAACGCGCTGGTGCTGCGTACGGACCAGAAATTGAACGACTACGTGGCTGAGAATTACAAGAATTTACGCTCCGCCCGCCCAGGGCATATTGGCAGTAGCCACGCTATGTCGATGGGTTTTGAGGATGGTCGCAAGGTTAATATAACCCGCGGCGGTATCGCTGCTTCGAATACCAACCCTAACCAGATAGCGCAATGAAAATAAACCTCGTATTTGACGGGAATTTCCTGTACCACCTGTCGTTCTCGATATTTTCGACGTACTACCGCAACGAAGACCTCTGTGAGGTCTTGGACGACCGCGAAAAACGCCAGGTTCTGATACGTAAATGCGTGATGAACCTGTGCGCCGCGGTACGGCGGTTTGGCGATGACGTAAACCGCGTGGTGGTAGTCATCGACTCTCACTCGTGGCGACGTGAGGTGTACGACGACTACAAGTACGCCCTCACGCGGGTGAAGGAACCGTGGAGCGACGCATTTGTAGAGGTTTTGGGCGAATTTGAAGCGTTATTGCGTAAACGCGGGTTAATTGTCACACGCGTGCCAGGCGCCGAAGGTGATGACCTGATGATGTTGTGGGCTTTCGCGCTGGATGAACTCCCCGATGAAGAAACCGTAATACTCACGGCCGATAGTGATATTCGGCAGTTGATAACGCCAACAGTTTCGGTCTTCAACTACAATTCCAAGTTTATGAAATTCTACGCCTTCCCCGGGAAAGAAGGTTTTTGGAATGAACATTTGGATGCCGACATCCAGGTACTCACGACCGACGCGTTGGAGATTTTGCTCTATAAGGTGTTGATGGGTGATAAGTCTGATAATATCCCCAAGGTGCGCCGTGGATTTGGCGATAAGGCGTTCAACCGTTTTATAGAGTCGTTGAAAGGAGAACTGAATGGGCGTCTTCCGTCGCCGACCACATTCCAGGGGTATAGTTCTACGAAGATGGCGTTGTGGATTCAATCCAAGTTCGAGAAATTTCTTGGAGTGCCGCTGAGTACCGAAGAAATAGGACAGATTTTGTTCAACGTCCAATTGACGTGGCTGTCTCCGTCGGTGTATGGGTCGCGTCAGGAAGAATTATTGATAACGATGGCTGAGGAAGTAGCCAACACGAAGGATTCGTACAACTATAAAAAGGCGTACACACTTGAAGACTTCTACGGAATGTTAATAAAGTGATTAACCAAAGATAAGACGCTATGAAAAAGTGGATGTGGATTCTGATTATCGCAGTGGCCTTGACGATTGCTGCGGTGATTTACGCCCATGAGGCAAAGATTATTCACACGTTAGTGGCTATCTTCTCGTTTGTAGCGGGGGCGGTAGCACACTGGGCGTGGGGCAAATACGTGGCCGCCAAGGCCGTTAAATAGGAGAATGGCGATGGAGAACATTCGTGATATTATTCTTGGCGCCCGAGCTCAACGCCAAGAGCACATGCTGAAGGGGTTTGCCCCGGTAGCTGACGAAACCGAGAGCGATAAGGTAGAAAAGGCCGACAACGTCTTCGAGAAAATGGCCAACGCCATCGAGAAGTCTTGTTCCAACGATGCCGAAGAAGCACTCCAGGCTGAAATCAAAAAGTCGGACATCATGAACGCTATCAGCGGTTACGATTCCAACATCAAGTTCGGTAAACTGGGCAAAGAAATCAAGGCCAAACTCAAGGCCGAGATCCTTCCGCCGCTTAACGCCAAACTGCAGGTACTCTCGGCCGAAATCGAGAGTAAACTCCAGGAGTGTGGCGGCGTACCTACTGAAAGCGTTCCCGCGTGGTGGACGGCCGAAATCAAGATGGAACTGCCGTTCCGTATCTTCAGCTGGCAAGATCGCGATTGCAATCCCGGTCCTCAACTGGCCGGCACGCTTGTCGGTGAGGAAAAGGAGAACCCGGTTACTCCCGAAATGTGCCGTTGCCGTGAGGAGTACAACGAAAAGGTACGCGAATACGCCAATGTGGCTACCGACGTCAAGGCGTGTGAAATCCTCGAGACCAATCTTTCCGACAACGAACGCTACCAGCTGTCACCTCGTCAGCTGACGGTGTTCGGGTTTTAGTTTCTTTTTCTGTTTCCATTTTGTTAGGTAGTTAGGACAGCGGCCCCGATTCGTAAGCGTTTCGGGGCCAAAGTTTTTAACCGTATGAACGCATGGAGATATTTCAAAATAGGTGACATCGTGACGGACCCCGAGGTATGGGGCCGGACGACTTTTGTAATACGCTCGTTTCACGGCAACGACTACTGCCCATTAATCGCTGCAGAGTCCCTGAAACCAATCCGCGGTAAACGCATAAGGGTAAACCTCGGTGTACCTGAAACGCGACTTGTAAACGCCCCAAAACGTCCGTTGATGAAGATTGCGGATGATACGTTACGGCGGCTGGTAGGAAAAAGCACGGAAGCACGGCGTGAATTGTTAATTAGAACTTATCGTAAGCAAAATGGCGACATTTGACCATTACCCCTGGGCTGATAAACTACCCGCCGCCACGCTCGACGTCAGCGAGGAGCACTATCACGAGTTCTTCCGGACGATGTTTGAGCGCCAGATGATATGGAAGCGGCGGTTCATGGACCAGAAGCCGCGTCCGTGGACTGATGACCCCATATTACGCGACTACAAATTCACCAACGTATATCGCGAACTGGACCACAATTCCCAGTGGCAGATACGTAACATCCTCCTGGATGACGAACTGACGCTGACGAATCTGGTGTGGAAGATGATGGTGTTCCGGTATTTCAACAACCCTCCGACGTTTGAATACGCACGTGAAAAGTACGGCTGGGGAGCGGGCATTCCGGATTACAACCAGTACGACGAGGAACGCTTTGCGGAAATGATAACGTCGTACCGCGCTACGGGTAACAACCCCTACACCACAGCCTACCTCATCAATTCGATGGCCACGCCTGGCAAACCGCGTGACTACTGCTACACGCATTTGGTGGTGCCTACGCTTCATCGTCGGTTAGGCGAACTGATGCGGACGGTGTTGACGGCTACCAACCCTGAGCAGATTATCAAGTTCCTTCAGGGGCTACCCTCGTCAGCGACGTTTATCGCTCACGAATTCTATCAAGATTTTACCTACATACCGCGCTATACCTATCGCCGTTTTATGCGCTTCACCCAGGATGACTACACCAACGTGGGACCTGGTGCGTCGATTGGTCTGCGGTTGGTATTCCCGTCGTTGAAGCGTCAAGTTGATGGTATCTATCGCCTGCGTGATGAAGCACAGGCGGCGTTATCGTCATTTGGCGATTTTCCGTACCTACACTGGCACAAACTGGAATCGGGGTACTACGTTACGCCGTCGGGCGAGATATCGCTTCACCAGGTGGAAATGTGGCTGTGTGAATACCAAAAATATTGGAAAATGAAAATTGGCGAAGGTAAACAACGCTCTACATTTGAGCCGCGAACCTGTAAATTGATAGGCCAATGATAACCTTTCACACACCGCTGGAAACGGGCGATTTTATAGGTATCGACTTTCAGATTTTGGCCGATGACCTTTCCACAAGTGCCGCACGATTAGTAGTCGTCGGCACTTTCATATCGCCCCTCACCACCGAGGAAAAAGCGCGTTTTCAACGCCTCGTTGTCGATATACGCCACGACGGTGAATGGAATGGCTCGTACGACGACCAAACGGATTATTACACGTGGAACGGTCACCAGGTAGCAGTGTGGGGTGACATCCTCCATCAGGCGTTGATAATTCGTAAAACGGCACGGAACGACATTTTGAAACTGTTGTGTTGATACCAATTATAGGTAAACAAATCTCGTAAAAACAATTATGTCCGGTGTAAAAGAAAGATTGGAATCGGTGGAACGCGCCATGCAGGCTTTGACGATACGCAAATCGCTGTTGTTAGAGCGTGCGATGCGCAGCGAGAGCCCGTCTGATATACTCAAGGCCGCTGAAATATTCAACCAGCAATCCAAGCCCGCTAACGTTGCCCCGAAGGCATATCTGATTGACCCCTTGGAGTTCAACTCGTTTTTGGGGTATAAGGATAAGCCGTTTTCGCTTTCGTACGAAACGTTGCGCCGGATGAGCCGTACCCCAATTATCAACTCGATTATCAAGACCCGTAAGAACCAGATAGCCGACTTCGCTGAACCGCAGGCCGACCGCTATTCGACGGGGTTTGTTATTCGACGTAAACCCAAGTTCGGTCAGGAGCAGAAGATGGACGCGCAGGACCGAAAAATTGCGTCTTCCATCACCGACTTCATCCTCAACTGCGGCGATACCGCTACGTGGGACGGCGACGAGTTTGACGAGTTCATCCGTAAGATTGTGGACGACTCGCTGACGTTCGACCAGATGACGTTTGAGTGTATTCGTAACCGCCGCGGTAAACTGGTCCGCTTTCAGGCGGTTGATGCCGCTACGTTCCGTCTGGCGGAATCGTATTTCGACGGCGAGTACAACAACCCCTACTTTGAGGGAGCGATGATGGACGACCGCCAGAACTGGGGACCCAAGGTCGATGGCTATTATCCGGCCTACGTTCAGGTGTACCAAACGGCCAAGGTAGCGCAGTTCTACCCCTGGGAGTTGTGTTTCGGTATCCGCAACCCGACCACGTCGATTTACGCCAATGGGTACGGAAACTCGGAGTTGGAAGAGTTAATCAACGTCGTAACATCGATGCTTTGGGGCGACGAGTACAACCGCCGCTTCTTCTCGCAGGGTTCGGCCCCGAAAGGTCTTCTGCGTATCAAAGGTAACGTGAACGAGGCCTCGCTTCAGCAGTTCAAGCAGCAGTGGCAGGCCATGATATCGGGCGTTATGCAGTCGTGGAAGACGCCCGTCGTTGAGGGTGATATCGACTGGGTTGACCTCCAGAAGAACAACCGCGATATGGAGTACAACTCGTGGATGGAATACCTGATTAAAATCGCCTGTGCGGTGTTCTGTATTGACCCTACAGAAATCGGCTGGGATATTTCGCGTTCCAACGGCAGCGGCCTAACGTTCGGCGACGGCCAAAAGCAGCGCATGGAGCAGTCGAAGGACAAGGGCCTTTATCCGATGCTGAAATTCATCCAGCGTAAGGTTAACAAGTTCATCGTCGAGCAAATCAACCCCGACTTCGAGTTCGTATTCATGGGCCTCAACGGAATGACCATTTCCGAGGAGCTGGATATGGACATCAAACGCCTCCAGGCTTTCCAGACCGTGGACGAAATTCGCGAGAAATGGGACCTCCCGGCTATCGGCGAAGAAAAGGGCGGCGATACTATCGAAAACTCCGTTATTCAGCAAGCCATCAGCGCCAAACAGCAACAACAGCAACAGGCCGCGATGGGTGGTATGGGTATGGGCGGAGGCAATCCGTTCGAAGAGGCCGCGGGTATGGGTATGGAGGCCGGAGGCCCCGCTGACCAGCCTGTAGCTGGAGGCGAGGGCGAAGAAGACGCCGCCGCTCAGCCGGGAAACCCGTTTGACCTTTACGCCGAGGGTGACCAAGAAGAAACCATGAAGGCACGCGAGTCTAACCCCCTCGTGGCCGCATTCGACGAATACTTACAAAAAGCAATACACCATGACGAGTAACGAGAAAAACACCGCGCCTATTGTCCAGTTGCTGGCTGACGCTATGCCGAAACCGATTGTTGACGCCTCGGGTGGCGACGTTATCTACCGCGGCTACGCGCCTATCGGTACGGGTCAAGGCGAGGCCGGGTGGCGCATCGAACGGGAAACTACCGCCGACGGTATCACCATCACCGAGTATCCCCAGGGGGATATGAGTTACAATTTCGTGTGGGACGACCGCAAGACCTACGTATATTCACGCTAACAAAGTTCAAAATGGCAACTATTGACGTCGGAACTGTAGCAGGTATTTCCATCGGCACGACGCCTCCGTCGAACCCGGCAATTATCTGGTACGACACTACCGACAAACTCCACAAAAGTTACGATGCCTCGCTCGGGCAGTGGGTTCCGATGTCGCAGGCAATTGTGACCCAAATAAACGACTTCAACGACCTTATCAATAAGGCCAACCTCCCTGGTGGTTTACCTATCGCGGCGTTCTACAACGTCTTGAAACGTGACTCCGACCCGTTCTGGAGCACCATGGTGTGGGTGGTAGGCCAAACACGTATTCAGTACGTCGATAAGCAAAACAACATCATCGTAGAAGACCTCGCGGGTCAGGGTACGACCACGCAATACGTTGCTTCGACGAACTATTTCTTCGATAATATCGTGGCGACTTTCGACCAGAAGACGTCACAACTCAATTTCGATTTTCAACAGTTGGCTGATAACCCGGCGTTGACCGACGTGTTGTACGGTATGCGGGTTGTTAATGATAACCCCACGTTGGTTAAGCGTACTGTGAAGTCGTTGCTCTCGACGTCGGCCAAGAACTCGTTAGGGTTCGTAAACGGTTTGTTCTTTGACTTTGGTGCGGCGATGAGCGGTATCATCGTTTCCGAACAGGCCAACGATACCCAGGTAGTCGGGTACAAGCAGTACACGGCCGATTACGCCGCAATGAACAAGACATTCCAGGAGGTTCAGAAAATCATCAACGACTGGCAGAACGGTTCGCAGACGATGATATTCTCGGCCAAACTGACCAAGGTTGCGCCTGTTAATGCTACTATTGCTGAACCGCAGGACCTTACTACGGCTGATGACCTGATGACGGCTCTAAACAAAATTCAAGGTTGGTACAACCGCCTGAAACTGGCTAACGGAATGAGTCTGTCGCAAGCCTATACCCCGGCTTCCTCGAAGGACCGCTATCCAGCCGCGGGCGATACCGTTGAGCAGGCTATTGGTATTCTTCAAAAGTATATCCAAGATTTTGACGGCAAGGCAAACGCCGTTGTGGTTGGCGGTAGCGAGGGCGACTTCCCTAAAGGCCCTAATCCTTCATACCAGATTAAACCCACGGATAACCTTTACCAGGCCGTGGCAAAAATCGTAAACAATTTAGCGTCGCTTTTTGGCGGTGGTGTGGACGACGTTCCGTATGTGATGGATAACGGCGTTCGCACCCAGAGTTTGCGGGCGAAATGTGTTACTGAGCCTAAACTGGCTAACGATGTATTAGACCTCATCAACGCAGGGGTGTTGAAAAAGTACAAGTATTCAACGTGGGAGGGGGATGACCCTACTAACTGGATGTTTGAACCGGGGTATTTCTACGACGCATCGAACGCTACACCGATTGACGGTAAAATAGAACCCGGAACGCTGGAGAACTGGCCTTACGGAAGCGACTACATGTGGGACTTCTGGGTTCGGATGCCGAATAACAGTACCAAGTTGGTGCTTCATGATAATGGTGAGTCATGGGCTCCGATATTTACCTACGAACAGACAGTCGGTACGGCTTCGGGTTCAAGCCAACAAGTCCTGATTAACTGCCGTTTTCTGCCCATTTGGGGTGGTGAACGTGGTTACTGGCTTATGACGAAATATATTTTCAATCAACGCTCGTAATATGTGCAAAGTGGTCTATTTAACATCGAGGCGTTTCAACGCTGAAGCGCGTCATTTCGTTCAGGCGCTGGCTGAAGAACTACGGCGGCGGCGTATCGAAGTGGTCGTTGGTAACGCCTACGATGTTTGGAATTATTTCCGACCACACCGCACATACGGCATAGCTCTGGCGATTGACTTTTTCACCGACCGTAAGGACGGTTGCAGTTTAACACTAAACCGGGTTTGTCCGGCGTTGACGCGCGACTTCGCCTACAACCTTTCAAACCACTATGACCTTTTAACGCCTCAAATCCGTTGGCGGTCGTTCTTGTTCGTTGATTCGTACGACTCTCAGTGGTATCGTTTCTTCAATCGTGTAAGTGCCGAGGTGAAACTCATAATCTACCCCGCTACGCTTACCAACGAGGGAGATATGGATGCTTACAAAAGTGCTCAGCCTGATATTATAAAGGCGTTCGCTGACGAAATATTGAGGTGTCTTCGCTCTAATTACGATTCCTGCGCGTATGCCCGTGCCGCTAAGGCCGCACGCATACGTATTAACGAAAGAATGAAACGCAATGGCTGACGGACTTTTCATGACCACCATCTTCCCTGTAATTTCGCTTCTATTCGGGGCGGGCGGTATTGGCTACGCCATTGTGGCGCGTATGTTGGATCGTAAGAAATATGCTCAAGAGGTACGTTATAGCCAGGCTGACGCTGACCTGAAAGGGGAGGAATTCTGGAAAGGGCGCTATGATACCCTGATGGCGGAACTTGATAAGAAAGAATCGTGGTGGAAGGAGCGCTATGATAACCTGTATCAGGAAGTTCAAAACGAACGTAAGTTATCTAACGAAATGATGACGAACTTTCGTAATGAGCTTAACAAGATTCGCGAGGAATACGAGGCGCAACGCCAGGCAGACCGCGATAAGTACAACCGCCTGATGGAAGAATTCCGCACTCAGGAGCGTGAAGCCAACAAGGCGGCGGAAGACTACAAGCGACGCATCAACGAACTGGAGGCATCAATAATGGCTTATGAAGAAATGATTAAAAGTGGCAAAAGGTCATGAAGACGGCGGCATCTATAATTATCGTTGTAGCGGCCTTAATTTTCGCGTTCTTTCTGGGGCGGAGTAGTTATACCCCTGAACCCCCTAAAGTCGTTGAAAAGTGGCTGACAAAGTATGACACGGTCGAATACCGCGATACAGTAAAGGTTCCGGTCCCGAAAATCATCATCCGCGACACCACCATCTACCTACCGGGTGAAATCGACACCGCCGCGCTACTGGCCGACTATCTGGCACGCAAGGAGTATCACCTCGACTTCTCCAACGACAGTATCGGCGAGTTCCGTGTCGACGCCACTGTCCAGTGTAACGCCATTACGGAGGCCGTGTCTCACGTCAAGCCGCTGATCCGCATCCACGAGATAGAACACACCATTATCGACAAGCGAATACCCTTCATCCAAGGCTACGCCCAGATAGGAACGTCCGTGGACTTTGGTACACAAAAGTTCTCCGCCGGAGCCGACTTTCGTCAACGCTTCATGGTTGGCGCTTCAGCTATAAGGGTTGAAGACCAGTGGGGGTATACGTTGGATTTTGGCATAAAATTTTGACGATTCTCTTGGCAATTTGGAGAAAATTCAGTACTTTTGTAGTGGAAATGAAACTTATAAACCTATAACACCATGAAAGAAGTTATCAACTACGGCGAAGCGCGTCGCCAGCAAATTCTTAAGGGGTTCACCAACACCGAGGAGGTCGCGGAAGAGCCGATCGAAAAAGCGCGCCATGGCGTTTATGCTGATAACGCTCAAAACCGTCGTCTGCAACGCGTGGGACAGGAGTACGGTCAAGCCGCCAAGGAAGACCCCGAAGGGGGAGGCCAGGAGGGCGGTATGCCTGAGGGCAACGTCAGCCTCCAGAACCACGCTCGTCAGGCTTCAGAGGAGGCGCTGACGAAGGTCGCCAACGACCCGCAGGCTGACCCCGAAATGCGCAAGGTGGCTACCGCTGAATTGGAACGCCGCGGTGTAAACGTTCGCGCCAAGAACAAGAACGGCGACACTTCGCTGCGTAACGGGTTGGCTGACGGCGACGCCAAATCGGCTTCGACGTTCGAGGGCATGGGCTTCCGCCAGATGGACGATCAGGACCTCCAACAGTACGCCGGAGTTGAGGATGCTTCGCACGCCTTCATCAAGCAGATCGGCGGTGACGAAGATGGCTTCGACCTTGTGGTCACCAAGACCAGCGAGGGCTATCGCGTGGACAAATACCCCTACGCCGACGTGGACAATTTCGAGTCGGTGACGGTGAAGGAGATCGGTGACGTTGAGGGAGCCGCGTCTAAGTTTGGCGATCCCGACGCCAAGGGTAAGGGCGGAAAGGCTGACGCCGCATCGCTCGTTGACAGTTTCAACGCTATGGCTGAGGGCGATGTAGACTTCGACGCCAAGTCGTTCAAATCGTTCGTAAAGGAAAAAGGCGGTAAGGCCGTGAAGGAAATCGCCGACGCCATCCGTAAGATGCCCAGCGAGGCCGGGCAAAGTGATCTGGCTGACGACGAGATCGCCGACATGATCGAGAATATGTTCGAGGAAGCCGGAACGCGCGTACCGCGTGAGGCTAAAAAAGAACTCGACAACCTCCGTGGGTCGGGTGAAAGCGTTCTGGCCAAGTGGGACGCCTACACTTCGGAATCGGGCGAAGACGATGACTTCGGCGCAGCGCTCGAAAGCCTCATCGACAACAAGGGCGAGGCCAAGGCCATCAAGGAACTCGCTGCCGCTATCAAAACCTCCGGTCAGGGTGAGGCCGCTCAGAGTGACATCCTCGACGACGAAATCGCTGACGAAATTGCCAACATGTTCGAAGAGGCTGGCATCGACCTGTCGAAGAAAGGTCAGGCTGCCCTCGACAAGATGCGTGCTGACTCGGACGGCGACGGTAACGTTAGCAGCGCCGAAGGCCTGGTCCAGAGTTTCGACGACATGGCCGAAAACGACACCGACTTCGACACCGCAGGCTTCAAGTCCTTCGTGAAGCAGAAGGGTGACGCCGCGGCTATCAAGGAACTGGCCGCAGCCATGAAAGCAAACCCGGCTGATACCGGCGGTGCTCAGTCCGACGCTACGGACGACGAAATTGCCGACACCATCGCCAATATGTTCGAGATGGCTGGTGTGAAGGTATCGAAGGACGGCCAGAAGGAACTCGACGCGCTGATCGGCGGCGAGGAGGAAAGCGCCACCAAGCAGGGCGAAAAGGCTGACGCCGCCGCCAAGGCTGAGGTGAAGAGTGCTGAGAAGGGTGCTAAAGCCAAGGCCGACAAAGCCGCGAAGTCTTCGCCGGAGAAGGACAACGCCGCCGCCGACAAATTCATCAAGAAAAGCGAAAACGGAGCCAACCCTTCTGAGTACGCCAAGATGATCTCCAAGAACCCTGAAGGTATCGCCCGCGTGCTGAAGGAAAGGATCGCATCCGGCGACAAGGCCGCTAAACGCGCTGCTCTGAGCCTCACTTCGCTCATCGACCCGGAGTCCCGTGAGAAGGGCGTCGGCCAAGAACTCCTCAGCCACCCCGAACTCAAGAAGATTGCCGACGAACGTGCCGCAGCGCACAAACTGCTGACGGGCGTGTCTTACGACGATATGGACACGTACAAGAAGAAGTCAGACGAGCAAATTGAGATATTCAAACGTACCAACAAGGAGTTCGTCGACAAGTTCCTGGAGATTTACGGCGGTAACACCGAAGAGTAATGCCCTACAACGCCAAACATACCCACTTTCTGCCATCGCCGTTCCCCACCGTTACTCAGTACGAAGATCGGTTCATCCGGGAATGGAACGCCAATAATGCCGCAGCGTTAGGTGATGTACTGAAATACATCGCCGACGCTACGGCTACGGCGGTAAAAGAATTAAAAGAAGATGGCAAAAAGCAAGACTAAAACATTTGTATGGTGTGTTTTCTCTGAACAGTATGCGGAGTACGAAGACGGCTTTGGCACTCACGTCAACAAGGACGTGAAGGTACGCCGCCTGTTGGAGATTTTCTCTAATGAAGATGCTGCTCACGACTACATTGCTGCTCAACCGTATCGTTTCTTTAATTATCGCCTTCCGAATCCGGAAAGCGCCATTATTGAAAAGCGCGAAGTCCTCACAAGCTACGATTAACAACGCGAAATGGAACATTGTTTAACATCCACCGGAACCCCTACGCGGGCCGAAAAAGTGTTGGAGAATACGTTCAATGAAAGCGAGCCTATTGAGTACTTCTGCGAACTGAAATCCGGCGACTGGGTTATAATCCAGCTGGGGAGCCTCAAACTGGGGTATCATTACCGGAGCGGAGTTGTCAGCGAACGGAAAGACGGTAGTATTGAAGTGAGGTCAGGAGGGCATCGTATTTTATTCAAACCGGGTAGCGAACACAGAATACGAAGATGCAAGTTGATGAAGTAACAAAGGCTTTTCACGAGGCCAGCCGATATCGCGCCGATCACTTACGTAAGGCCCTTGGTGGTTTTACGGAGAACGGCCTGATCGAAAAGGGCCGTTCAAAGAGCGGTCGCTACGCCAACACGGCTGAGAATCGAAGAAAGGGACGTGTTGGCATGCCTTATGAAAAGAAAGGCCGTGGACCAGCGCCACACCAGCGTCGAGATTCTGAACATCGCCGAAACGGTACGTATATTCGTACGCTTACTGCAGGTGACGGGAACGAGGCTCTCGAAATAGGCGAAGACGGCGTTGCTCGTAATGATTTTTACGACAACCAAGAAGTCGGCAAATACACCAAGAAATACGAAAAAGTCAACAACGGAGACAAGGTTCGTTATGGTAGTAGAATCTATACCGTTTACGCCACAAAGAACTTAACCGAAGGCGGGGTAACAACGCAATTCGTTCAATTCACTGGTAAGCCTTCTTACAGTGGTGCTCCGCGTGGAACGGGCAAGTGGGTTCCCCGAAAAGACGTCGAGAAACTATGATTTTCAACAATCGCCAAATAGACGACATGGTCGGCATTCTCCGGCGTTGGCAGTACCTGTTTATTGCCAAGCACGTCGGATTAGACTTTCTGACCCAGTCGGAGATCGACATCTTGGTGGCGTCAGGGGTCAACGTCGATAAGTACAAGAACACGAAAGGCATCATCGAACACGCTTTTCTGTTCGGTATCTTGGCTGAGGCCCTCGGCGATCAACGCGCCAAGAAGATGAATTACAAGCAGTTTCTCCAGTTCCTCAAATCGGGAAACTTCGTTCCGCTCACCGAGCAGGAGGAGAACGCGCTGAATTATCTCAAGAACCGCGCCTACACCGACATCACGTCGCTCGGCAACCGTATCGTTACCGGTACGCGCAACGCCATCCTCAAATCTAACTTTCGTCAGCAGGCCGCCATACGCCAGCAGATCAAGGATAAGGCCATGCAAGCCGTCCAACTGCGTAAGGGGGCGCGGTATATAGCCAGCGAATTGGGGAACCTTACCCAAGACTGGGGACGCGATTGGCTGCGTATTGCGTACTACCTCCTGCACGAAGCCTACAACGTGGGCCGCTCGGAAAGTATCTACAAGCAGTATGGCCCCGACGCTATGGTGTATTTCGACGTATACCCCGGCGCGTGTGCCAAATGCCGCGAGTTGTACTTGGAGGACCCCGAAGACCCTAATTCGAAGCCTAAACTGTTTCGCCTTGGAGACCTTATCGCCAACGGTAACAATATCGGCCGTAAAGTGGCAGAATGGCTCCCTACGATTGACCCGACGCATCCCTACTGCTTCAACAATCCAGCTACAAAGGTGTACACCGTAAATGGTTGGAGAAATATATCTTCCCTGAAGAAAGGGGATATGGTTTTGACTCACCGGGGCAGGTTCAGGCCCGTTACGGAAGTGATTGTTCACGAACATAAGGATGAGCTGTTGTACGATATCTATTATGCCGTCAAAGACCTCATGGGGTGTGGAAAGGTGAAAAAAGTACGACGCATAACAGGAAACCATCCAGTTCTTTCAAACGGCGAATGGCGAGAGGTAGCTTCGTTGAAAACCGGAGATTTGATAACAGTCGAAGGTGTTTGCTGTGAAAAATGCGGTGCGTTTATGCCTATTTACGTTTCAGCCAGCGACACTCTTTTGGAAAAGGGCTTGTGTCTAACTTGTCGCCGGAGTGAATCATGCGCTTCACAATGGCAGGAGCCTGAGTTCCGTTCTTACATGAGTAAGAAAGTCAAGGAAGAGATGGCCATTCGTTATGCTAACATGAGCGACACCGAACGTCATGAATTAACCGCTAACGCAAGGAAAGCTATTGAGGATAAATATCAAGGCCAACGTCCTTGGATGGCTGAAGCGTTGAAGAAAGCAAATTCCGCTAACGGAAAGAAGCGGTCGTTCATTGAACGCAAGTTGGAGCACCTTTGTAAATCACTTGGGGTTGATGTTAAAACAGGAGTGTTCCTGAAAAACAACGGAAAGTTCCGTAACAATGTTGTAGGATATTTTCCCGATTTGTTAATTCCCGACCTAAAGATTGTTTTGGAGGCTGATGGTGAGAATTGGCATAACGACGCTGAATATGATTCTAATCGCGATAAGGACATTTTGGACTGCTACGGCTATGAGACATTCCGCTTCACTGAAGATGAAATAAACAACCATGGCGATATGGTTTATAATCGCCTGAAACGGTTGTTTAAGAATCACCGAGGACAAATAGTATCTCGCGGCGTAAAGGTTGTGTATGTAAAACAGGTTTCCAGGTCAAATAGGTACACCAAGTTGTACAATATTTCAGTTGAAGAAGACGAAAGTTATGTTGCTGACGGGATTGTCGTTCATAATTGCCGTTGTACCGTCAACAGTAAGCCTGATAGCTTTGATTGGGACCCCGCAACCCGAGCTTTCACCAAGCCTATCAAACGCCAGTTTAAGAACCCAAAGTTAAAGAACGTGAAACTTAACATTAAAGTTACCAAATAATGAAAAACAAAATCGTACAAGACCCTCCGTTCACCATGCAGATTGAACCGACGGAGGGGTGCAACCTGGGTTGTTCGTTTTGCGGTCTTCACGGTATGCGCGAAAAAGGTACTAAGCCGTGGAATTTCATGACCGTTGAAACTGCCGAGCGTATCGCTTCAGAGGTGGCCCGTGTAGGGTGGAAATGTAAGTTCGTATTTGCTATGCACGGCGAATCGACGCTCAACCCTGCGTTCATCGACATCGTGGCTACGTTCCGTAAACACCTGCCCAAAGCCGTATTTCATATGTACAGCAACGGGTACGGTATGAACCATGCCAAGGATACGTCGGAATATTTGGACCGTCTTTTTGAAGCCGGCATGAATGATATTCTGGTGGACTGCTACACGGCTAAGGGTGACTGGAATTTCGTCGAGAAAATCGACATCGAGAAATACAACGTCGTTACGCTGGAACCGGGCGTTCCGTACTACTACCCCAAGCAGGGCCGCCGTATCTGCCTGTTGCCGCCTATCGCCGAAGACGATACCAACAAGATGACGCGTCGTCTGGCTAACCACTGTGGCGCGGCGTTCCCGCTCGACGACTCGTTCAACAACAAACGCTGCACTTTCCCGTTCCGCGAACTGGATGTACGTTGGAACGGCCAGGTGTGTCTGTGCTGCGACGACTTCCGTGGCGAGTATCCTATCGCCAACATCCACGATATGCCTATCGAGGACCTCTGGAATCATCCGCGCTTCCACGCCGCTCGCGTGATGCTGTACAACAACGACCGTCGGTTCCGTCCGTGCCAGGGTTGTACGCACGTCAGCGTCCGCGTCGGTTTCCTGCCTGATAAGATGGGTAAGAAAACGCTCCCGCCTATCACGCCGGAAATTCGTCGTATGGCTGAGGACGTATCGAAGGACGGCCCCTGCGCCGAGAAGATATACAAACGGCCATGGGAAAAATAAAGTACCTTTGTGTCGAGCCGCACGCGGGTGACCTCCTGATGAGCGCTTGTCACGTTTTAGTAGCACCCGAATATGACGTTCGGGTGCTTACTGTAGATAGCGACCCAAAGCGCGTTTCAGAGCAGCGGCTTCTGTACAATTTTCTGGGTATAGCCATGGATTGTCTGGACCTGGAGTTAGAAAATGTCCGTTGTAGCGATTTTCAGGCCCATTCCAAGGACTGTAATTATGAGAGCGTCTATACGTATCTACGCGCTAAATTCGGGAGCGACGGCCTTAATTTCGCCGAACAAACGCTTCGCGACCATTTGCGTAAGTTTATGCGCCGCAACCCCGGTTACACGTTACTGGCGCCTCTCGGCGCAGGACACCCGTTCAACCAGTTTATCCACGATACGGTGTATAATACGGCGTCTGGCGCGGAATACTATCGCGACTTCCCCTATTCGTACGTAACGCGGGGCTGTCGTCAGTTCCGTGTGCAGTGTTACAACAGCGAAAACCTACTGATGAAACGTCGGGTATCGTGCGACGATATGTTTGACGTTAAGTGGGAGTTGTTCATGAGGTTTTATCCATCGTTAGAAAGTACGCTGGACAACTATCAGCGTTTTATAGAACAGAACCCGCCCGAGGAAATTTGGTACGAGGGCGACTTACCATTTTGAGTATGAATTGTCAATTCTTCGTCGTGTCCAAGAACCGCCCTAAATGCGTCACGACCCGATTGTTGAAAAAGGGCGGCGTGGATTACCACATCGTGGTGGAGAAAGAGGACGTCGAAAAGTACGTTGAAGCAGGGCATGAGCGTGAACGTCTCATTGTGCTTCCGGCCTCGAATCGTGGCTACAGCTACGTGGTCAATTTCTGCAAGAATACCTACCTGCGCGAGGGGCATCCCGTTGTGGTGATGGATGACGATATTGCCAATTTCTTCTACTCAATTGACGGCGAAGCCAAGTGTGGGCTGTCGTTGAAAACCCCTGAAGAGTTGGCTGAATTCTTCGATGAATTCGACCGCGAGGTGATGAAAACCGACTTCGAATATGGTACCATGGGCAAAAGCGCTTTTGACTGGAATTGTATCGACGTCAGCCCGCGTTTCAAATACGGCGGTATTCCGCACCTTATCGTATTCAAGGGTTTGCGCACATTAGAGCTGGACTTTGACGAGCGGTTGGAGTTGAAATGCGATATCGACTACTCGCTGAAATGTATGTATCTCGGCATCGTGTATGCGCGGTTCGTACGGTTCTTGCTCCAGAGTAAGATGAATAAGGAAGCCACGCAAGGCGGCGGTCTCCAGGATGTGTACGAACGTCGCGAGCGTGTTCAACGTGCGCATGATATCATCTTGAAGCGTTGGCCGCTTAACGCTCGTGTTGACGAAAAGAAGAAGCCAATCAACGGCGTACCCGAGTTGCGCATTGTGTATAAGAAATTTGATATTGACTTTGACGCTGTAGAAGTGTAATTTTCCAAGTATTTATTTGGAAAACTGCACAACGTATGTCAGATATTATTCAAAAAGCAAAGCACAACGTCGGCGACCATCACCCCACCCAGCCGTGGGTGTGGACGGAGTACAAGCCTGGAAAGTTCAACTGGCGTGTCGATAAGAACGCTAAACCCAATCCCAGCGCCGATACCGGTAAAGAGTCGGGTGATTCGGGTCCCGCAACGAGTCTTGAATCGTGGGCCAAGAAGACCAGCGACGATAACCTTTTGAAGGTTGTTAACAACCCTAAAGGCAACGCCCAGTTGCGGCACATTGCCTACAACGAGTTGAAATCCCGTAATGCCGATATGTCGCAGGTGGACACCAGCGGAACGTTATCTACGTTGCTTAAGATGACTGCCAAACAGGATCCTGTTGCGCCTACCAGTACCGGAGCTCAAGTGGACATTAACGACGGCGAGGGTGGAAACGACGATGGTGAAATCGTCGAGGACTGGTTTCTTAACCCTGAAGACCCGCGCATTCAGAAAAAGTTTAATAAACTTCAGAGCCGTCAAGATCGTATCGCTTACGACCGCTTCGTCTATGCGATGAAGAAAAAGGATCCCGATTACGAACCGCCCGTTGAGGTTATGTATGATCTTAACCGTCAGTATCTTGAGTTCCTCGATAACAAGGAACAGCGGTTCATGATCTCGGCTGGCGGCGCAGGTATCGGTAAATCGTACGGTTTCAAGAAAATTGCCGAACTGCTCAATAAACGTCCATTCGACGCTGAAACCGATTCTCCAGGCGACGGCGACTATGACTACGTTGAGCTCGGCGACATCAACTCCAAGAAGCAGCTGCTGGGTGTACTGAAAGCACACAACGGTAAGATTCTTCTGTTCGATGATACCGACTCCGTTATCACTCGCGCCGACTTGGCTTCCATCATGAAGAAAGCCACCGCCGCTTCAGGTAAGCGCGTGGTCGGCGACCCGGAAGACGTCAAGTCGAATTTCGTATTCACGGGCCGTATCATTATCATGACCAACAAGGACCTCGTGAACCTTTCGAAGAACGAGGACACTAAGGCCATCATTTCGCGCGCTACGCTGACGTCGGAGGTATATCTTACCGTCGATGAAACGATCGAAGTTCTGAAGGATCGTTACGAGGAAATGGATATTCCCCAGCAACCGCACCTCGACGACCCTGAAGAGGATAAAAAGGAACGCAAAGAATTGTTCGATCTTATCGTTAAGAATAAGAACAAAATCGACCCTGCTAAGTTTACCACCCGTACTTTCGGAACCATCTTATCGGAGAAGCGTTCTACTGACCGTTCTAACAGGATGGCCAAGATAGGCGGTGAGTGGACCAACCTCATCGGTGATAAGCAAAAAGAGTGGGAGCGGGCCGCAGTACGTGCACTGACGAAAGGATTCGTGTACGAGGCCATCCAGCCCGTCGAAACTTCCGATGAGATAGCCAAGGCCGAAGCGCTGCTCGACTCCGCAGAATCGCTCGAAAAGGCCGATTTTACCGAAAAGCAACGTGAGCGTCTTGCTGATAAAAAGGAGGCCCTCCCTGATGGTTCATTCCCGATTCGTAACAAGTCCGACCTGAAGAATGCCATCCGCCTGGCCGGCAACGCAAAGAATCCTGAACGGGCTCGCCGCTGGATTAAACGTCGCGCCAAAACGCTTGGCGCTGAGGATATGATTCCCGACACGTGGAAAGCCCATAACGCGGAATTCGGTACGTTATCCGCCGACGATATGTCGATTGAAAAAGCAGAAACCCTTTTGTTTGGATAGTTTATGGACGAACTGAGAAAAGCGTTGGAAATTTTCGCCCTCCGTAATGCCGAGGGTGCTGTTTCTGACGCCGTATTGGAGAAAGCCTGTGAAGCGTACAAGGCCCGTTCCGAGTTCGTCGATGACTACGAGTACAGCTTGTATGTAACCAAGTCGTTGTATGATCACCTTCACGGCGTTAAACAGGACCCGGACATTGTAAAGGCTATCATGCCTGGCCAAACAAAGGTAGTCGATGGCGTGGTGTATATTTGGACATTGACGCCTAATGCAAAGACGACGTACGATTGGCGCGTTTACAAGAATCCGCAAGGAATACCTGTTGGAAAAGGGGCTTTTCGTTCCAAAGCTATACTGGCTAAACAGGAGAAGGAGGTGAATGAAATGTTCCCGGCTGATCCTTCACAGCTGACCTTTGTGCAGAAATTAGGCGGTTCCACGGGAGCTGTCCTGATGAAGGACGCCAAGGGTCGCGAGTTTGTCGTTAAGAGTTCAAAGAACACTAACCGCGGTCACGTCACCGCGGAATACTACGCTGCACAGGTGTACAGTTTGCTTGGATTAGACACGCCGGATTACGAAATGTATGACGACGGAACTGATTTGACGCTTATCTCTAACTACATGCGCGGAGTGTCAGAACCCCAGGCTAAGGATTATGCCGCTATGGCTAAGGGTTTTGTTGTTGACACCTTTTTAGCCAATTGGGATATATACCAAAACGACAATTGTTTGGTAGATGCTGCCGGCAAGGTTTATCGCGTCGATAATGGCGGGTCGTTCAATTACCGAGCACAGGGTTCGACTAAGACGTTCGGCAACAAGATCGACTGGGATGGTATGATAAAACACAATCCGAATATCGTTGCCCATCTTACGTCACAAGACTTCATCGACCAGATTGACGCTTTGAAAGCCCGTAAGGACGAAATCTTAGCGTTTTTTGACGCTGGAAAACTCGGCACCAAATCTAAAATACGTGCTATCATTGAGGGACGTTTCAATGATTTGGACCGAATACGAGGGATTTATCAAGTTAAAATTCAGCGCGCTAATCGTAAGGTCAAACCACGTAACCTGAAGTCCGAGGAGGATATGTATCGCGAATTCTCGGAAGATGAACTGGATTCCCTTTACAAGAGTGTCAATGGCAATACCCCTACGGACCGATTAATAAATACCGATAGGCAAGTAGGTTGGCAAATGTTATCTAACATTTGCGCTGCTCGTGGTTTCGACGCACGTCCGGACGTTGTAGATGATAACACTTTCTGGGCCAAAGTGGCCAAATCAAAGTATCATATGTTCCGTGGCGTACAGCCTCGCGGAACAGATTCGGAGTATTACGCTGACGATTTTAAGTACAACGACACGTGCTTTTTTGGTACACAAGGTGTTTACGGCGAAGGCATCTATTTTCACGTCAATGATTCAGCCAATGCCAATAAGACGCCGTCAGGCTACAAATCAACATCTTCTTATAAGAACGCACGCGGTTACGCAAGCGATGATGGTGCTATTATTGAAGCTGTTTTGGATGATTCGGCAAAAGTCATCACCGTCGAAGACGCTCGTAAGGAAATACAACAACTTTCAGCCCGAAAATCTCCTGCAGTTGAGAAGGCTCTGAAAGAAGAACAAGAAGCCGAAGCCGTTTATAACCAGCTGTCGTCAGAACTTCACAATATCACCTCCAACATCGAGAAAAGGGTTAAAACCTCTATGCATTGGGATGACGCGGCATATACCGATATTCCGCTTCAAATCGACCAAGTGATCGATTGGGGTGCTATTGACGATGACGGCAATCCGTCATATATGAAGTTTGACGACTTTATGAATAATCACCTCCGCGGTTGGGTAACGGCTAACGGCGGAACCATTACCGAAAAGGGTAATGGAACGGGTGATTTTGTTATCAAGATGCCTAATACTTCGGAACGGTTTGTGTTTTCTCGCTACCGTTACGAGAACGATGCCATCAAACGTAAGAACGGTTTCGCACGTCCATACAACTATCCCGTTCGCCAGTTCAAGGAGTGGATTATGCGCGAACACTACGGCAAAATCGAGGATGCCGTGAAAGAAGCTGTCAAGAATCTTGACGATGGGGTGAATCGCTTACAAAAGGAGCGTGCTGCAGCGTTCAAGGTCTATCAGGAAAAGAGTGCTGCGGCAAACAAAGTTAGCTCTAACAGCGTCGGTGACCCTGATAAGGATATTTATGCGGCTATATACCAATCTTCGCGTTTATGCGACGAAGTCCTTGGTGTGTATGCTGCGCTTCAAGGGTACGACGCCATGATACAGCCTAATGGTAATTGCTGCGGCAACTCATTTATGATTGTGTTCAACCGCTCGAAGATAATCACAAGGAAATAAGCCATGAAAGACAAAGGAAGATATGGTGTACCGCGTAACTTCACGACTTCGGTTGTAGGGGGTGCAGCGTCGCGATACATCGACCGTAAACGGCCGTCGGAACTCATACCGTTCCGTGGCGAATTCCCGATGTTAAACGAATTGGACGCACGGGAATTTCGTAAGGCTATCCAAAACACCTTAACTCTTGACGAGTTATCACCCATGTTCCAAAAGGTAGCCACCGAAGGACAACGCATCGCTATCATGGAAAGCGGTTTTCGTGATTACTTACTCGACCGTGCTATCACGCCTGAGGATTTTGCAAAATTAAGTAATTCCGAAAAATCGGATTACTTACTGGATTGGATGAACACGAACTCAATTAGTGTAGAATCACTTAAAATAACAATTCCGTATGGCAAATATTACGTACGATAACCCTTCGGCGTTCGCCATTAACGACACCGTCAAGGATCTTATCAGTCGCGTGGCTGATGCTACTAAAAACCCCAACGTCGTCATCACTTCGACATTGCGTACCCCCGAAGCCCAGGCCAAGGCTATGGCTGATAACCTTTATGCCGGCAAGCGTATTCGTTACCGCGCTCCCGGCGCAGCTGTCACCAAGGTATTTGACGACAACTGCAAGAAACTGGCTCGTTGTGAGGTCGAAAAACTCATGGTGGCTGAAATTGAACGTCAGGCCGCTATGGGTCAACGCGTATCGCTTCACTGCACGACGGAAGAGTTGTACCGCCAATGTAACATCATCGATCTGTCGATTACGCGAATGAATAATCCGCGTGACTTCACCAACGCATTGGCCAACGAGGAAAAGTGTCGTAAAATTATCACACCGCTGAGCGACGTCAAGTACGCCAGCGCCAAGGTATCTGTGGATGCTAACGAGCCCGCGTTGCACGTTGAAATTATGGCGTGACAATTATAAGTTTGTGAATTTTAAATAAAAAGATATATGCCTACTTTTATAGACATGTCGAAGCTGTCAAAGCGTTCGGCTCTCACCGGAAATGAAGAAATTCAGGTATCGGCTACTGAAAAGGTGACGTCACAACAGATCGCCAATCTGTTTAACGCCATGCAGGCCAAACTTACGGGTTTTGCTAATAAGACTACTGGCGTCACTTCAATTTCGTCAGCAAGCACCATACTTCAGGCGTTCCAGAATATTTACCGCATTGTAGGTAATGGCGGCGTGAAGATCGTTACCAATGGTTTAGCCTACAATGGTTTTGTATGCTGGAGTGGTAGTACTTGTTATGGCATTGTCTTCAACGTTAGGGACAATATTATGTACACCCGTAACGCCTTTACGCAAAATCCTCCTACGGAATTAACCGATCAACAATGGATTGACGCAATCGTGAATAGTGGTTCGGCGTTTCGTATGGATGCCGATATGGTTCCGTTGAGTATCACGGATTTTAAAGGCACTGTAAACAATGCCCGAGTACGGAAACTTCCCGTCGGAGGAATAATTCCGTTCTACAGTACGGGTGGCGATCAAAAACCTACAGATTCGGCCTTGATCGGCATACTGCAAAAGGTAAGTGCTGGACAAATCAACTTTTTCGCACAAGATGTAGGAAGTAATAATTTTTATTTAGGAAATGCCATAACGACTCTTATCAAATGGACGCCAATTGGCAGCGGCGGTTCAGAGGCAGATGTCATAAGTATTGAAGGCGGCGAACAAATAGGCAAGCAAATTATCGCTGCTAATTGGGGCGACAACCCTGTTGGTAAGATGAAGGGAATTGTTGTTACAAATCCAACCGGCTTAATTGAGGCGTATTTCCCCCTTTTTAAGGATAGCGCAAATGGAATAAAATTTTTCTACGGGTTTGTACAATGTGTAGATGGCGGTAGCGCCAGATTATACTCAGCGACAATGTATCCATGTGCGGATGACGGTACGCTGATCAGTGAAGGCCCGACGTATGTAATGATCACTATTGGAACCGATGGCAACGCTATTGACTACTACGAATATCCTTCCGTAATTCTGTCGCCTATTCCGGGATACAAAGTGTTAGTGGAGGATTGG
>ENA-ORSJ01000096-ORSJ01000096.1-human-gut-metagenome-genome-assembly--contig:-NODE-96-length-94400-cov-7.979617_pt1 | contig 94400 bp, 78 predicted proteins | sample MGYA00242191_ERZ509158 | MGnify/ENA primary metagenome ERZ509158 (study PRJEB26280, sample SAMEA2338623) | human gut metagenome | biome: human gut; feature: human-associated habitat; material: faeces...
AAATGAAGCACCGCCTGTATGAAAAATGGTGGGGCGGGATCAGGAGCGTGATGGTACAGATGCCTACAGGGACGGGGAAGACGTACTTGATGGCCGCCGTGGTCCGCGAGAATGCTGCGGACGGGGTGTTGGTCGTGACGCACCGTATAGAATTGGTAGAGCAGATTTCGGAAACCTTGTCTCGTTTCGGAGTACGCCACGGGGTGATTGCCGGTGGCCGGAAGGCGTTGTTGGCGGAGAACGTCCGGGTGGCGAGCATACAGACGTTGAGCCGATGTATAGATAGTCTTTCTTTTTGCCCTTCTGTTGTGGTTGTGGACGAGGCTCATCATGCCTTGGCGAAGACTTACCGCATATTGTGGGAAAAGTGGCCGGAGGCTCTTTTCTTGGGACTGACGGCTACGCCTTGCCGGTTGAGCGGCGAACCTTTTACGGACTTGTTCGAGGTATTGCTCCAAACGTGGAGTATGGAACGCTTTATCGACGAGGGGTGGTTGGCTGATTTTGAATATATAAGTGCCGACCCGAACAGTAAGGCGGTACGCCGGGTGGGGCTGTTGTCCAAGCGTGGTGCGGATGGCGATTACCAGTTGAAAGAGATGGCTACGGTGATGGATTGTCCTGAAAGCATCCGTCATCTGTATGACACTTACCGGACGTTTGCTTCAGGAAAGAAAGGCATAGTGTATGCCATAAACAGGGAACATGCGCGTCATATCTTGGAGTATTATCGGGATGGCGGGGTAAGTTGTTGCATGATTGACGCGAAGACTCCGCCGGAGGAACGCCGGAGTTTGGTGGAAGACTATCGGAACGGCCGTTTCACGTTGATGGTCAACGTCGACATATTCTCGGAAGGATGGGACGTGCCGGAGGTAGAGGTCATCCAACTTGCCCGACCCACGCTTTCATTGGCCAAATATTTGCAGCAGGTGGGGCGGGGGATGCGTGTATCCTGCAAGAAAAGCCACGTGATGGTATTGGACCAGGTGGGACTGTATTTGGCTTTCGGTATGCCTATACAAAGATGGGACTGGCAGCGGATGTTTGATGGAAGGGAGGTTGGCCGACCCACAACGGGCAATACTTTTCCTATATATATAGGAGAAGAGGCCATGGAAAAACAGTTGGTGAATCTGGAGATGGTCCGTATCAAACGGAAAGAGGAGAAGCGCGAGGGAATGGAAGTTTTTATGCAGGGCGGAAAATACGGCATAGCGTTGGATGGAAAAGAGGTGTGTGCCCCTCAGTTCGTGCGGGTAGAACGGATACCTGAACCTTATTTTGCCCTGTGTTTTTACCCATACGATGCCGTCTTCCGGGGGAAGGTGACGGTGGTGGACGGGAAGGGGCGTGATTTGAGGCCGGAACTTTATGGAAAGGTGGAATGCAAAGGGGACTTTTTTAAGGGGTGTGACTTTACGGGAAAGCAGGTTTATTGGGACGGCAAGACCCGGAGGCACTACGAAAGGATGCCGGAACTCGGACGTCTCGGGCGGTTTGAACTGGTCAAGCAGGATGCCGCGTACATGTTCCGCTTCAGGGAACGCGGGCTGGACTTCTCGTTCCGGAAGGAAGATGTGCGGGTCAGTGCCACCGGAAAGGTCTTTATTATTGGCAAGCATCTGATTGTGAATGATAAAAAAGAACAGTTCATATATGAATTTCTTGGATTCAGCAAAGGAATGATTCTGGTAAAGTTGCCCGGGCAAAATGTGTATCGCCTGATATTGGACTCGGGGAACCGTTATTGTGATTTTAAGCCTCCTTATCCGGGAACAGTAACACGGAACCCAGACCGGATGTATATCAGGTTCCATAATTGGTCCGGTTTTTGATTGGAATGAATACAAAAGTAGTATAAGGATAGTTTTAAATTTGAAATACCTACAAGTCGGTATAGGGGAATCCGTTATTTCTCCGTATCTTTGCAGCCGGTTAGCACATAAATAACTAAAACGGATAAATTATGGAACGTAACAACGAAAGCTGGGCCGGCTTCAAAGGCGAATTGTGGAAGAAGGAAATCAACGTGCGTGATTTCATTCAGAACAATTATACTCCTTACACGGGGGATGATTCTTTCCTGAAGCCGTCGTCGGAGAAGACCCGCAAAGTGTGGAACAAATTGACCGAGATGTTCAAGGTGGAGCGTGAGAAGGGTGTGTATGACACCGAAACAAAACTCCCCCAAAGCATCACGACTTACGGGCCGGGTTATATAGATAAGGATAATGAAGTGGTTGTGGGACTGCAAACGGATGCCCCGCTCAAGCGTGGTATTTTTCCGAAAGGCGGTATCCGCATGGTGGAAAACAGCTTGGAAGCTTACGGCTACCATCTCGACCCGATGACGAAAGAGATTTTCACGAAATACCGTAAGACGCACAACGAAGGAGTGTTTTCAGCTTATACCGATGAAATGTTGGCATGTCGCCGGTCGGCTATCATCACCGGTTTGCCGGATGCATACGGTCGTGGCCGTATCATCGGTGACTATCGTCGTGTGGCTTTGTATGGTACTGCACGTTTGATTGAGGACAAGAAGCAGTTCCAAAAACGCCTCGACATCCAGGAACTGAATGATGAAATCATCCGTAACCGTGAAGAGGTCACGGAACAGATTCATGCTTTACAGGATTTTGAGAAGATGTGTGCCGCATACGGATTCGATGTGACCCGTCCGGCCAAGGATGCCCGCGAAGCCGTGCAGTTTGTATATCTGGCTTATCTGGCCGCTGTGAAGGACCAGGACGGTGCGGCCATGTCCATAGGGCGTACTTCTACTTTCCTCGACATTTATATAGAGAAAGACATCCGTGAAGGAAAACTGACGGAGGAGGAAGCACAGGAACTGGTGGACCAGATGATCATCAAATTGCGTATCGTACGGTTCTTGCGTACGCCCGAATATAACGACTTGTTTTCCGGTGACCCTGTATGGGTGACGGAATCCCTCGGCGGCATGGGCGTGGACGGCCGCACGTTGGTGACGAAGACTTGTTTCCGTTACCTGCATACGCTTTACAACCTCGGGCCGGCTCCGGAACCGAACCTTACGGTGCTGTGGGCGGACAAATTGCCGGAGAACTGGAAGAAGTTCTGTGCCAGAGTTTCTATCGACACGTCGGCCATCCAGTATGAGAACGACGACCTGATGCGGGTGGATTACGGTGACGACTATGGCATCGCATGCTGTGTGTCTCCGATGAAAATCGGCAAGCAGATGCAGTTCTTCGGAGCCCGTGCCAATCTGGCCAAGTGCTTGCTGTATGCCATCAACGGCGGGCGCGACGAGCGTAGCGGTGTGCAGGTGGCTCCCAAATTCGAACCGATTACGAGCGAATATCTCGACTATGACGAGGTGATGGAGAAATACGAGCAGATGATGCGTTGGTTGGCCAAGGTGTACGTGAATGCCTTGAAGATTATCCACTATATGCACGACAAGTATGACTATGAGGCATACGAAATGGCTCTGCACGATGGCGACGTACAGCGTATCCGTGCTACCGGTATTGCCGGTTTGTCCATCGTGGCCGACTCTTTGGCTGCCATCCGTGACTGCAAGGTGAAGGTGGTTCGCGACGAGCGCGGCTTGGCTGTGGACTTCGAGCGTGAAGGCGAGTATGTACCTTATGGCAACAATGACGACCGCACGGATGCCATCGCTGTGGAAATCACGGAGAAATTCATGGATTACCTCCGTCAGCACGAGACTTACCGCAATGCGGTTGCCACGCAGTCCATCCTGACGATTACCAGCAATGTGGTGTATGGAAAGAAAACCGGTACGACTCCCGACGGCCGCCAGGGCGGTACTCCGTTTGCACCGGGGGCCAACCCGATGAACGGGCGTGACGTGAAAGGAGCCGTTGCAGCGTTGGCTTCGGTGGCCAAGCTTCCGTTCCATCATGCACACGACGGTATCTCTTACACTTTTGCCATATCTCCGGCTACGTTGGGCAAGGAGCGCGACATTCAGGTAAATAATCTGGTCGGCCTGTTGGATGGTTATTTCACTCCGGACGGCGGCCAACATCTCAATGTCAATGTGTTCGACAAGGAATTGTTGATGGATGCCATGGAACATCCCGAGAAGTATCCGCAGTTGACCATCCGCGTGTCCGGCTATGCCGTGAACTTTGTGAAGCTGACGCGTGAACAACAGTTGGATGTCATTTCGCGTACCATCAACCACTCCTTATAATATAAAAGGAAATGGAAAAACCATTGGTGGGTAAAATACATTCATTGGAGAGTTTCGGGACCGTCGACGGTCCCGGAATTCGTTTTGTGACCTTCCTGCAAGGTTGTCCGCTTCGTTGCCTGTATTGCCATAATCCGGACACTTGGGATGCCGGTCGTCCGGCCCGTTATCAAATGGCTCCGGAGGAATTGCTTGCCGAAGTGCTCAAGGTACGCAGTTTCATAGCCCGTGGAGGGGTGACGTTGACTGGGGGCGAACCCTTGTTGCAGGCTGATTTCTGCCGCGAGTTTTTTCGTCTCTGCCGCGAGGAAGGCCTTCATACGGCATTGGATACTTCAGGGGCCGTGTTCAATGAACGCGTATGTGCAGTGTTGGATTATACGAACCTGGTGCTTCTCGACATTAAGGCGCTTCGCCCCGAACTTTGCAGGAAAGTCAGCGGAAGTGACGGACGGAATGCCCGGGCTTTGCTTGATGAATTGGAAAAGAGAGGTACGGAGGTTTGGATTCGCCATGTGGTCGTACCCGGCCTGACGGACGATGACACGCTGTTGGATGAACTGGTAGAGTTTGTACGACATTACAAGGTTGTGCGCAAAATAGAATGGTTGCCTTATCATACGATGGGGGTGTTCAAATACGAGGAACTCGGGTTGGACTACCCGTTAGCCGACGTGCCTCCTCTTGCTCGGGAGAGGGTAGAAGCCATTAAGGCACGCTATAAAGGCATCTTCCCTGACTGATGCCGGTATGCCATATTGTATGAAATCTTTATTTCTTGAGGGCTTCCGTAAGATGTTGTAAATCATATAGGTAATGGCGGGGGATCATTCTGCGCCAAAACGGAAATCAATCACAGCCAAATGAAAAATCGTTTGGCTGTGATTGATTTTTTATTCTGCGCCAAATGATTTCAGGGCTTCTGTATGCTTGCCCCTTGTCGTGCTTTTTTTCTTGTGGGGCAGGCTTGGGGTGTTGTCCTAAAAGGAGGAATTATTCTTCTAATCCATCCGAAATGGACTTTTTGTGTGTTTCGTATTGCTTCTTTTTCTATCTTTGATATTCAAAAGTGTTTTTTATGAGCAGAATATACAATTCCGTCGTGGGTGTACTTTGCGGGGTGGGAATATTGTCTTCTTGCGAAATCATCGAATATCATCCCTACGATACGCGTATAGAAGGAGAGACCGGGCTGACGGAGAAGAACATCCGTTTGATTGAAGACAAGATGCGGGGAAGGCGTGAGTTCCGTTTTGCCATGATCAGCGATACCCAACGCCGGTATGACGAAACGAAAGAAGTCGTGAATATCATCAATAACCGTGGCGACATTGATTTTGTGTTGCATGGCGGCGACATGGCAGACTTCGGGGAGACGAAAGAGTTCTTATGGGCACGTGATTTCTTGAACAAGTTACGGGTGCCGTATGTTTGCCTGTTGGGGAATCATGATTGTCTGGGGACGGGTTTTGATGTGTACCAGAAAGTTTTCGGGAGTGACAATTTTGCTTTTACGGTTGGCAATGTGCGTTTTGTTTGTTTGAATACCAACGCGCTCGAATATGATTACAGCCATCCGGTTCCCGATTTCAATTTTATGGAGGACGAATTGAGGAATATGCCGGTGGGCGTAGAGAAAACCATTGTGGCCATGCACGTGCCGCCCGGCGACGGGGAGTTCAACAACAATGTGGGGCGCGCCTTTGAGCATTACATTGCCAGTTTCCCCCATGTGCAGTTTTGTCTGTTCGGCCACATCCACCGTTGGGCAGAAGAGGAGTTTTTTGATGACGGAGTCGTATATTACGGATGTACGACAGTCGGGAAGCGAGGGTATTACGTCATTACCATAAAAGAAGAAGGATATGAAATTGAACGTTGCGATTTTTAGTATATGGTTTTCAGTGGGCATGCCTTCTTTTGTAATGGGGCAGGGCGCGACGGAGAGGGCAGACTCTGTCCCGACACGCTATGAGAAAATGATGGCACGCCGTATGGAGGGGTGGAAACGTTTGATTCCCGACCATTACAAGATACAGTTTGCGGGAAGCATCGGTGCCGCCTCAATCGGTACGGGTTGGACATACGGGAAGAAGCAGCAATGGGAGACAGATGTCATGTTGGGCTTTCTGCCTAAATTTGAAAGTGAACATCATAAGGCCGTTTTCACTCTGAAACAATCGTATCTGCCCTGGCGGTTACGTGTGAAAGGAAGTGCGTGGGTGATTCAGCCCTTGTCATGCAGTTTGTTCTTGTCCTCCGTGTTAAGCGATAAGTTCTGGACGCACGAGCCGGACCGTTATCCTAAAGGATATTACGGTTTCTCAACTCGTATCCGTGCCAATCTGTCCTTGGGCCAACGTATCGTGTATGACATACCGGATGTTTCCAATTGGAGGGTACAAGATATATCCTTGTATTATGAATTAGGGGCGTGTGATACCGATTTCTGTACTTTCTTTGGTGACCGTAGCATCAAGTTTAAAGAAATTTTAAGTCTGGCTGTCGGTATAAAACTGCATATTTAACTTCTCCTGTTTGCAGGCGTACTTAAAAGTCAGTATCTTGCGTCTTGTTAGAATCCCTTTTTTCAGGTATTGTAAGAATGGTGTAAAGTGATGAACTTTGCCATAGAAAAAGATGTTTAATTTAAAAACAAAAGTGAATATGAAAATCAAATCAATCAAAGGGCGTGAGATATTGGACTCCCGTGGTAATCCGACGGTAGAAGTAGAGGTGGAGTTGGAATGCGGCGTGGTGGGCCGCGCATCGGTGCCTTCGGGAGCTTCTACGGGCGAACACGAAGCCTTGGAACTACGTGACGGAGATGAAAAACGTTACGGAGGTAAAGGCGTGTTGAAGGCTGTGGAAAATGTGAATAAGGTAATTGCTCCGGCCTTGGTGGGCTATAGTGCTTTGGAACAGCGTGCCATTGACCACAAGATGTTGGCACTCGACGGCACGAAGACAAAGTCTAATTTAGGTGCCAATGCCATTCTCGGGGTATCGTTGGCTGTGGCTAAGGCTGCTGCGGAATATTTGGACATTCCTTTATATCGTTATATTGGCGGCGTGAACACATACGTGATGCCTGTGCCGATGATGAATATCATCAACGGAGGTTCGCATAGCGATGCGCCGATAGCTTTTCAGGAATTCATGATTCGTCCGGTGGGTGCTCCTTCTTTCCGTGAGGGGCTGCGGATGGGGGCCGAAGTGTTCCATGCCTTGAAGAAAGTGCTTCACGGCCGTGGCTTGAGCACGGCTGTAGGAGATGAAGGCGGTTTTGCTCCTTCATTGGACGGCACTGAGGATGCTCTCGAATCCATAATCGCTGCCATTAAGGCTGCCGGTTACGTGCCGGGTAAGGATGTGATGATTGGTATGGACTGCGCTTCCTCCGAATTCTATAAAGATGGAGTGTACGATTATACCATTTTTGAAGGAGGGAAAGGTAAGAAGCGTACTTCAGACGAGCAGATTGCCTACCTGGAAGAATTAATCACGAAGTATCCGATTGATTCCATTGAAGACGGTATGAGCGAGAATGACTGGGACGGTTGGAAGAAGTTGACGGAACGTATCGGCGGACGTTGCCAGTTGGTGGGCGATGACTTGTTTGTGACCAACGTGGACTTCTTGTCCAAGGGGATTGCCATGGGATGTGCCAATTCCATTTTGATCAAGGTGAACCAAATCGGTTCGCTCAGCGAAACTTTGGATGCCATCGAGATGGCTCATCGCCATGGTTATACAACGGTTACTTCCCACCGTTCGGGAGAGACAGAGGACGCTACGATTGCCGATATTGCCGTGGCCACGAACAGCGGCCAAATCAAGACCGGTTCTTTGAGCCGTTCCGACCGTATGGCCAAATATAACCAGTTGCTCCGTATCGAGGAAGAGCTAGGGGATTTGGCTATGTATGGTTATAAGCGCATCAAGTGAGACTTTACGTATTGTGATTGAATGAAAAAAGAGTTGCTTCGGGAGATATTTTACCGGATGCGGCTCTTTTTTTGTAAGAAAAGTAAGGAGGTATGGCTTTTTGTATCCTTGTTTTTCTTAACTTTGCTTGCACCTTAAAAAAATAAAAGCCATGCCACGGATAAAGGAAGGATTCAAGGGAGAACGGATAGTCGTCTTGCCGGGATTTTTGATAGAAGAGTTGAAGCGCGACCCTTTGGGCCGCGAGCTTTATATCACGGATATCGGTTATTATCCGCATGCAGGTTTTCATTATTGTGAGCGGAAAGAGGAGGATTCCAATGAGTTTGTGCTGATTTATTGTGTAGAGGGGGAGGGATGGTTCAAACTGGACAGTAAGCGTTATGACGTTGGGGCTAACCAGTTTTTCATTTTGCCCAAATATAAGGCACATGCTTATGGCAGTAAAGCCGAGAATCCTTGGACGATTTACTGGATTCATTTCGATGGCGCAAAAGCCGCCTTTTTCAGCGTAGGGTTCAGTAAGCCGCATGATATTTCACCGGCAGAACATTCCCGTATCAAAGAACGTCTGCTGCTGTTTGAAGAAATTTATGCTTCGGTCAGTTCTGGGTATAACAAGAACTACATGCTGTATGCCACGACGAGCCTTTTCCACTTTTTGGGTTCCATGAAGTTTCTTGGAGAATACCGTGAGTGCCGTTTTGCGGGTGTGCAGGAAAAACGAGACGTGGTGCAGCGTGCCATTCATTTCATGCAGGAAAATCTGAATAAGAAAATCCGTCTGACGGATATTGCCCGCGAAGTGAAACTTTCCCCGTCTTACTTCTCCAATGTCTTTGAGGACAAGACCGGTTCTCCCCCTTTGCGTTATTTGGGATACCTCCGTATTCAGGAAGCCTGTCATTATCTGGATTTCACAGATTTGAAAATCAGTCAGATCAGTCCGTTGGTCGGTTATGAGGATTCGCTTTATTTTTCCCGGCAGTTCACGAAATACATGGGCATGTCGCCGTCGGAATATAAATCAAAAAAGAAAGGATAAGGTTTTAAATAATTATATAATTGAGGAACGAGACATGAATACGAAATCTCTATTATCTTTAGCAGCAGGCATTTTCCTGCTTTGCAGTTGCCATACGGAGCCTGCTTCCCGTGAAGGAGAAACGGGGGCGGCAGACAGTGTGGTGGTGAAAAATGAAGTCGTGAATACGATTCTGCAGCGTCGCAGCATCCGGAGATACAAGCCTCAACCGGTGGAGAAGGACAAGTGGGCGCAGATTGTGGAATGTGGGCTGTATGCTCCCAACGGGAAGGGACTTCAATCGTGGGAAGTACGTGTTGTGGACAATCCCCGTTTGTTGGCTTCGATAGATTCGGCTTACAGCCATTTTATGGGGAAAGGACAGGGGGAAACCACTCTTCGGGCGGCATACGGTGCACCTGTGTTGGTATTTATCGCATACGATACGACTTATGATTTGTCGCAGGTAGATTGCGGGCTGTTGGGTGGAAACATGATGATTGCGGCTCAATCGTTAGGGATTGGTTCATGTTGCTTGGGTGGTATTTGCCGTTTCCTGAATGAACCGGAAGGTCGTGAATTGCTTGATGAATTGGATTTTCCCGAAACGCATAAATTACTTTATGCCATAGCTTTCGGTTATCCGGACGAAGAACCTTCTCCCAAACCTCGTGATATGAATAGGGTCCGGACGGTTGAATGATGCGGTTTTTGTTGATTGGGGATTAAAGAATGAGAAGTATGAGACGTTTCTATATATTGGGGGTAGCCATGGGAATGAGTGCATTTTTGAGCAGCCTTTTCGGTTGCCATGTTTCGGACGGGGATTTCCGTTCGCTTTCCGTAGCGGAATTCAAAGAATGCATTGCCGATACGGCGGTCGTGCGTTTAGATGTACGTACGGACGAAGAATATGCGGAGGGGCATATTGCCGGGGCGATGAACATAGACGTGTTACAACCGGATTTCGAACAGAAGAGCAAGGCCGTTTTACCGAAGAACAAGACCATAGCCTTGTATTGCCGGAGTGGGAAACGCAGCAAGAAAGCTGCACGGATTCTGAGTGAGCTTCATTATAAGGTAGTGGAACTTGACGGTGGATACATGGAATGGAAGCAGGCCGGACTGTGACGGGGCAAGTCTTGAAATGGATGAGTCCGGGGCTGCTCCAGTGGAAAGGAGAAACTATTCTGGGTAAAAAATGACTGTAAATTCGCGATAGGCTTGCATATAATGGCTCTTTTCATTATCTTTGCATCCGATTTCAAGGAAATCACGCGGAAATAGCTCAGTCGATAGAGCACTAGCCTTCCAAGCTGGGGGTCGCGGGTTTGAGTCCCGTTTTCCGCTCCATGTAAGACTTGCTGTTTTTCAGCAGGTCTTTTTTGTTGTATCCGTGAGGTAAAGGGCATTTGTTCGGATAGCCCTGTTATAATGTTTAATGCAACATGGCTGTGCAAAGTCTTGATATGTGCCATAAAATATCGTTAATACTTTATCTTTAATCCATAATATGATTGTTGGAGTTGTGTGAATATAGTATATTTGTGTGGAGTACAAGTAATGAAAGATAAAAGTATGCTCTTTTGATATGGATGATAAATCAAAATGGGATGAAGGGGTTTCATGGCTTTGTGAGATGTGTTTTGAGTTTATGGGACTGATTGGAATAATAAAAACAGTATGATATGATAGAGCAGGTTATAATAAAGAATTATAAGTCGATAAGGGATTTGTCTTTACCCTTAAACCGATTGAATGTGCTCATTGGGTCAAACGGTGTGGGTAAAAGTAATTTTATCTCATTTTTTGAATTGACGAAAGCCATATATGAGCAACGGTTCGGAAGTTATACTTTGTCAAAAGGTGGTATTGACAGCTTGTTGTATCGTGGGAGGAAGGTATCTCCTTCCGTCCATGGATTGTTGGATTTCGATAATAATAATGCTTTCTTTTTTGAAATAAAACCCGCGCAATCCAATAAGGGATTTATAGAAAAAACGGGGGATTATTTCAATAATTTCCATACAGAAGGTAAGGATTATACGGAATGGAATAAGACGCTATGGGATTCCGCTGTTGAAGAATCTTCTTTAATCCAAAATCTCAAATGGAGGGCCGGTTATTTAAAGAAATATTTGAGTAGCTTTACGGTATATCATTTTCATGATACCAGTGCAAGTTCTCCTATGCGTGGAGATTGTAATATCAATGATAACGAATACCTTCGTGACAATGGTTCTAATTTGGCGGCATTTCTCTATTCTATGATGCAGAATGATGAAACTAATTTTCGGTTGATAGAAGGGGTGGTAAGTTCCATTGCGCCTTATTTTAAGTGTTTCAAGTTACGTCCGGATGTGAATGATAAGGAAAGAATACGTCTGGAATGGGAAGAAAAGGAGACTGATATGTATCTTAACGGATACAGTTTTTCGGATGGAACTTTACGTTTTATTGCTTTGGCCACTTTACTGTTGCAATCAAAAACCCCCGAGATTATTGTGATTGATGAGCCCGAGCTTGGTTTGCATCCTGCTGCTATAAATAAGTTTGCCGAACTTGTTAAACGTGCATCCAATAAGAGTCAGATTATTTTATCCACACAATCTACAAATTTAGTGAATTGTTTTGATGTGAAAGATATTATAGTTGTGGATAGGGTTGAAAGCCAATCTGTTTTTAGGCATTTGTCAGAAGAGGATTTGGCGACATGGATGGATGAATACGATTTGTCTATTAGTGATTTGTGGGAGAAGAATATGATAGGAGGACAGCTATGAGACGTGTATATATTGTTGTGGAAGGACAAACTGAGCAGGAGTTTGTCAATACTGTTATCTCTCCTTATTTACAGGGATTTGGTGTATTTAGCATTACTCCTGTTTTAATCCGGACCAGTAGGAACGGGAGAGGTGGAATGGTGAATTACCAACATTTATGGAATACCGTAAAATTGCTTCTGAAATCTTCAAGAAAGGATTTTGTTGTGACTACATTTATTGATTTTTTCAGGATACCTAACACCATGCCAAGGTATGAAGAATGTATGGCGAAAGTCAGTAAAATAGAGCGTGTCGAAGTACTGGAAAGCGCTATGAATGAAAATATCGGAGATAGACGTTTCTTTTCTTATATCCAGTTACATGAATTTGAGGCTCTTTTGTTTTCTAATAATAATGGCTTTGCGTACTATTTTCCAGAAGAATGTGCTAAAAGAACAGGTAATATTGTTTCCTCGTATGAAAATCCAGAGGATATAAATTCATCTCCAGAGGGAGCACCTTCTAAAAGATTGTTGGCCTTGAAATCTGATTATAATAAAGTGTTGGAGGGAAACTTAATAGCATTGGAGGTGGGGATAATGAGTATGCTTGAAAAATGTCCGAGATTCAATAGGTGGATAACCCAAATCATTGACACCTGTAAAATATAGGTTGAATGAGGTTCGGGGCATATTGTATGAAGGCAGAAAGTCGGTTGTTTATATCTGATGATTCTATAGTGTTTGGAAAAAGCCAACACGCATTTTGGGGCGTGTTGGTGATGTAAAGTCTTATTCCGTATCGAACCGGAACACAGTAGTTTGCCGGTATTCCTCCCCGGGGCGCAACAGGCAGGAGGGGAAATCGGGATGCGATGGCGTGTCGGGATAGTATTGCGTTTCGAGGCAGACGGCGGTATCGGGGTAGACGTAATAACCGGCTGTGTAGAGCAGTACGGAGGGTAGGTCGGTTTTTACCGTCAGGCTGCGGCCCGTGGTGGGGTTGGACAACCAGGCGGCCTCCACCATGTCGGGAGACTTTTCTGTTTTCAGTATGTAACAGTGGTTGTAGCCTTTGTTCCATTTCAGTTGCTCGTGGTCGTCATATAAGTCCTGTCCGATGGGCTTGGCTGAAGTAAAATCGAAAGGCGTGCCGTCCACATTTACCCGTTTTCCCGTAGGGATGAACTGTGGGGTGGTGTCCAACATCGTATGTGACGGGATGTGTAATATGTGCCCTGTGATTCGCTCTTTTTTGCCGCCCAAATTGAAATAGGCGTGGTTCGTCAGATTCAGAAAGGTTGCCTTGTCTGTCGTTCCATAGTAACGAATGGACAGTTCGTTATCATCGGTCCAACGGTATTCCACTGTTACGTGAACATTGCCAGGGTAACCTCCCTCTCCGTCAGGAGAAAGCCGCTTGAAGCGTACACCGTCGTCCAAAATTTCCCAGTCCCACAGCATGCGGTCGAATCCGGAGAATCCGCCATGGTTCGTGTTCTGTCCGTCGTTTTTTTCCAGTTGGTAAATTTGCCCGTTTATGCAGAAGCGTGCGTCTCCGATACGGTTGGCAAAACGGCCCACGATGGCTCCCATGTAGAATCCGTCCGACAGCAGGTCAGTCGGACGGACGAGCACATTCGCCATCTCTCCGTGTTTGTCCGGCACGATGGCAGAAAGCCAACGGGCACCCCAGTTGGCCAGTTCAACCACGGCCCCGGTTGAGTTCGTCAACCGGAAGCCGTAAACCGGGGTGCCCGTCGGCATATTACAGATCACTTGTGTGTTTATTCGCATAATTCACGATGGATTTGTGCGCCTTGGTGGTTGATGTCCAAAGCGCGTGCCTTGTCCAAGTACTCGATGGCGTGTACGCGGTCTTCCAATCCTAAATAGCCCAATCCCATGACATAGTTGCAGTGGATGGCGTTGCGCTTGTCCAGATTGTCCTCCCAGATGGCCAGGTCGGGCAACGATACGGCAAAGTAGTCTATGCGGCAGTGGTCGAACAAGTGTTTCTCACCGTGCTTGATGAGCTTGTTGAAGCGTCCGCGTGCCTTGCCTTCCTCGCCCAATGCGCGCCAAGCCAGTCCCTGATAGAAAATCTTGTCCGGTTGCGCATCGTTGTAGAAGAACGCCTGTTGCGGTTCGGCAGAGCCTTGGGTGGCCTTGTGCAACCAAAGCGTGGCATTTTCTTCGTCTCCCAGTCCGCGGTAAGCCAGTCCTTTGTAATACCAGATGTCGTTCTCTTCGGCATTGATGAGTTTGCCCTCACCCAAGTTGTACGGGTATTGGTCTGTGGCCTGCAACAAAGCCAGGGCGTCGGCGTAGCGGTGTTCGCGCAGGGCGATTTTGGCCAGTTCCACATGGCAGATGGTGTACTGCCCCGTGATTTTTCCTTCACCGCCTTCCCACGGATGGAATTTGCGGGCGGCAATCAGTGCCTTGGCCTCTTCATAGCGTCCTAATTGGTTGTAGAGCGTGATGCGCTCGATGGACAGGTCGTCGCGGCTTTCCGTTTCGGCCGGATGGGCTTCGAGGAATGCGAGACGTTCCGCTTGCGGATGTCCGAGCCGTTTGTAGAGCTGGTCCAATTCCATCAGGATGCGGGCGTCGCTTTCATCGAGGCGGTAAGCCTTCTCCAGTGTATCCATGGCCTTCTGCGGGTCATTGCGTTTGTTGTAGTAAGCCAGCGAGAGGTTGCGCCATACGGTGGGGAACGTTGGGTCGATGGCGGCCGATGTCTCCCAACATGTGATGGCATTGTCGTATTGCCGTGCGGCATACCAGAAGTTGCCGAGGGCGTAGGCCGCTTTGGCGCAGGCTTCGTGGTTCTCTTTCATCGCATCCTGCAACACCAATACTTCTTCGATGCGGTTGGGGAAGCAGTAAGAATGGTCATCCTGTTCGGCCTTTTTGTAATATTCGAGCGCCTTGACTGTGTCGCCTTTACGTGAGTGGCAGTAGCCCAACGCGTAATGTACCATCGGGTAGACTGAGCTTTGTGTGGCGGCGTAACCCTCCAACAAGTTGATGGCCTCGTCGTAAAGTCCGGCCTGTGCGAAATCGAGTGCGTATTCGATGTAGACGTGGGCTGCGCCGCGCATCAGTCGCTGCATTTCCTTCAGTACGTTGTCGTTGTCCGTGAGAAGATATTGCTCGAAGCGGCATCCCATGTTGAAGCGGTCTATCTTGAGCGATTCCGCTATCAGGTCGAGGGCTTCTTCCTTACGTCCCAAGTGGCGCAGGATGGAAGCTTTCAGTTGGCGTGCCTTGTGGTGGTGCCAGTTGCGCACGAGCGAGCGGTCTATCAGGTCGAGAGCTTTCTCGAAGTTGCCCCTGCGGCAGTCGATGGCAGCCAAGTTGTAATAGGCGGCATCCTGCCAAGCGGCATTCCAAGCCGATTTGAAGAAAGCGTCGTACGCCTCGTCCGTTTTGTCCTGCATCAGACAGCTCCAACCCAGATTGTAATACGGTTCACCGTCGTAAGGGTTCGGATTGCGTTCCGTCAGGGTCTCGACGGCTTTACGGAAATAACCTTCAGCCTTGGCGAATTGTCCCTTGCGCATCAGGAGCAACCCCATGGCGTTGTTGCAACGCACGTCGCCCGGTTCGCGGCGCAACGCTTCCTCATAGTAGTCCATCGGGTTGTAAGTCGCGTGGCGGTATTGCTCCAAGTGCAGTCCCGTCAGGAAAAGTTGCTCGATGGACGCGATGTCCTTCGGGTCTTTGGCGGCTTTGGCCGGATCCGGTACGGGCTTGATTTCCGGTTTGTCGGCCTGATAGCTTACCAGGATACGGCCTTCATGGTTGCGGATTTCAACCAGGATGTCTTCGTCTTTCAAGCCCTCGGCTGCAAATTCTGCTTGGAACGGTTCTGCCGGGGAGATGGAGATGACTTTGTCGAAAAGGGTGGCACCGCCCACGTTGTCCTTGACGAATACATGTACGTCCTTGTTCACTCCGGTGGTGTACAGGATGACTTTGCCTTTGCCCTCCTTGACTTCCATGTTCAGCAACGCGTCCTTGGTGGCATTCTTCACGTAGCCCACCTCGGCGTAAGGCATGAAGTACTGTTTCCACGACTTTTCCTCGTAGGGCTGCAACCAAGTGAAGTCCGGTTGGTTGTCGGTATACATGCCCGTCATCAGTTCGATGTACGGGCCGTCCTCGTCCGTCAGGTTGCGGTCCCATGCGCGTCCGAAGTCGCCGTTTCCCCATGTCCATTGCTTCTTTCCCGGCGACACATGATGGTCGGCCACGTGGAGCAATCCGCCTTTCACGTCTTCTTCATAGCCTCCTACGAAGTCGAATTTCGATTGGATGGCCATGTATGAGGTCGGCACGGGGATATTCTTGTATTTCGAGATGTCCACACCGGCAGAGTAGTCTTGTTTATAGTACACGCCTGTTGCGATGGGGAACGATGACACGTCACGCTTGCCATGGTCGAACACGGCGTTCACATCGGGCGGGAACACCGAATGGTAGTGGTCGTTGACTACGACGGCCGGGTTTGCCCACCACAGGAACGTCTGGGGGAAAGACGTACGGTTGTAAATCTTCACGTTGATTTCGATGTATGCCTTGCCCGGATAGAGCGTAAAGCCTTGCATGCCTTTGGTGCGGAACATGCGTTCCACTTCGTTGCACCATACTGTCTTGCTGCCGTCGGCATGCTCCTCGATGGAGAAGTCTGTGGGCAGGAACGTGGACGGGCGGTGGTGTTGCGGCCAGTTGAACTCGATACCGCCCGAAATCCACGGGCCGGTCAACCCGACGAGCGCGGGCTTCACCACTTGGTTGTAGTACACGAAGTGGCGTTGCTTTACCTTGTCGTAGGCCATGTGGATACGTCCGCCCAGTTCCGGGAGTATCATCACCTTGATATATTCGTTCTCGATGAAGAGCGCATGGTAAAGCTTGTCTTTCTTTTCATCTGAGATTTTTTCTACTACCGGATAGGGATATACCGAACCGCTGCTGCCTTGGTATACACGTTTTTCCAAGAAAATCGGGTTCTTTTCTTCCTTGCCGATTTCGTAGGTGGGGAGCAGGATGTCCTCTTCCCATGCACGCACCTCGGAGGTGTTCACCGTGCTTTGAATCAAATAGGATGTGATTTTTTCCATGATGTATGAAGTTATTGGATAAGTTCGTGTTCGATTTCTTCCAGGCTCTTGCCTTTCGTCTCAGGCAGGCGGCGCCATACGAAGATGCCTCCTGCGAGGCAGATGATGCCATAGAGCCAGAATGTCCCGGCTGCGCCCAGTCCCGTGTTCAGTACAGGGAACGTGTAAGTCAGTATGAAGCAGGCTGCCCACAAGGCAAATGTGCAAACAGACATGGCCACACCCCGTATGCGGTTGGGGAATATTTCGGAGATGATGACCCACATGGTCGTAGCCAGTGTCATGGCGTAGCAGGCGATGGCGGCCACCACGATGACAAGCAGCAGTACGCCGCTGATGTGGAACCAGTAGGCTGCGCCCATGAAAGTGTAGATCAACGTCAGGCCGAACGCGCCGAAGAGTGTCAGTGCCTTGCGTCCCCAACGGTCTACCACGCACATGGCCAGAATGGTGAAAATCACGTTGGTTACTCCCGTCACCACGATGTTCATCAACACGTCGGACACGCCGTAACCGGCAGCCATGAAGATTTCCTGGGCATAGTTGAAGATGACGTTGATGCCACACCATTGCTGCAGCACGGCCATTACCACTCCGATGAGCAGGATTTTGCGCATCGAGGGATGGAGCAACTGCCGGAATCCGCCCTCCACGGTCTTTTCGCGCGAGGCGGCTTCGATGGCGGCCAGTTCTTCACGAGCATGTGCCTCGCCGCCTATCTTCGTGAAGATTCTGAATGCTTTCTCCTTATATCCCGACGAAGCTAACCAACGCGGGCTTTCGGGCAACACGAAACTGAAGAAGAAGAACAGCGCGGCGGGTACGGTCATGGCCCAGAACATCCACCGCCATCCCGTTTGCCCGTTCCACGACAGGCGTATCATTTCGGCTGTGGCATGGTCGGCCACCGGTTCGGCAATCTGCCAGTTGACGATTTGTGCGCTGAGGATACCCAGTACCACCGTCAACTGGTTGATGGACACGAAACGTCCGCGCAAGTGGGCCGGGGCGATTTCCGCTATATACATAGGAGAAAGGCTCGAGGCGATGCCGATGGCGAATCCGCCGATGAGGCGGAACACGTTGAACCATCCGAAGGAATTCGCTGCACCGGTCCCTATGGCTGTACAGATAAACAGCCCTGCGGCCACGATTAGAATCGGTTTACGTCCTAATCGGTCGCTCAACTTTCCTGCGCTCAACGCACCGATGAGGCAGCCTATCAACGCGCTGCTCATGGCCCAACCCTGCATCGTGGGGCTGTTTGCAATCTGGAAATATTGTTCATAAAAAGGTTTCGCGCCACCGATGACGACCCAGTCGTAACCGAAGAGGAATCCGCCCATGGCAGAAATCAGCGCAATCAAAAACAGGTAAAGGTTCGTTTTCGTCTTCATGTGAATGAGTTGATTTAAGTTTGTTTGTTTCCGGATGCAAAGTAACATGCTTTTTACGGTTTGGGAAATGGATAGAATCACTTATGATATGGACGATTTTGCGGTGGGGCGTTTGGGGGTGGACAGGAGGCGGTGCGGAATGCCGGAGGTGTGGTGGCTTATTTTGACAAACAGGGGGCGGTGGATTGTTGAGCGGAGTTCGTGAAATCGTTTGGCGCAGAACGAAAAATCAATCTCATGAGAGTGGAAAATCGTTTGGCGCAGAATAAAAAATCAATCTCCTGATGATTTTTAAAGAATCGGAAGTAGTTGAATGATAGAGTGTTGTTGATGGACTGCCCGTTTTACGGCCTGCAATAAAAAATATTGACTATGAAGCAAAATTACATGTTTTTGACGAGAATTTCGGACATGGGCAAGTTTTTCTTTTCGTACTTTTGTACACAGAGTTATACTATTTAAATATCATACGGAATATCATGGAAATAAAGATGAATTTGAAGCAGGCCGGAGTGCTGACCATAGCGGTCGTGTGGTCTTTGGGCGTGCAGGCTCGTGACGGGAAACGCTTGTCGGAGTATGTAAATCCGTTTATTGGAGCCACGACGAACACGCAAATGGCCAAGGCCGAACATGGGTTGGGAAAGACCTTTCCTGGTGTGGCTACGCCGTGGGGCATGACGCAGGTCAGCCCCAATACCATTACCGGAGGCGACAACGGTTCGGGGTACAGTTATGAACATACGACCATCGAAGGCTTTGCCTTGACCCAGATGAGCGGTGTCGGATGGTATGGCGATTTGGGGAATTATCTGGTGATGCCCACCACAGGACCTTTGCATACGTATCGCGGCGAGGCGGAACGTCCGGAAGAGGGCTACCGTTCGCGTTATGACAAAGAGAGCGAGACGGCACGTGCCGGGTATTACGCTGTCCGTCTGACCGATTATGACATCCGGGCGGAGCTGACGGCCACGCCTCACGGCGGGGTCATGCGTTTCACTTATCCGGAAAACGAATGTTCGCGCATTCAAATCGACTTGGCCCGCCGTGTGGGCGGTACGTCTGTCCGGCAGTACGTGGAGCGTGTGGACGACTACACCATCCGCGGATGGATGCGTTGCACGCCCGACGGAGGCGGTTGGGGCAACGGGGGAGGGAAGGCCGATTATACGGTCTACTTTTACACCCGTTTCAGCAAGCCGTTGGAACGTTACGGCGTATGGTCGGCCGAATTTCCCGAAGGCATGGGGCGCAAGTTGGAAAACGTGACTTCGCCGGAATTTGCCGAGGCGGTGCGTCGGGCGAAGGTGACGGAACGTCCCGACCGCATGGAGGGAGACCACCTGGGATTTTATACGGAGTTCCCCACGCGTGAAGGCGAACAGGTGCTGATGCGCACGGCCATTTCCTTTGTCAGTCTGGAGGGGGCGGAGGCGAACTTCAAAGCCGAATTGAAGGGAAAGGACTTCGAGCGGTATTGCGAAAAGGCGGCTGCGCTGTGGGACGAGGCCTTGTCGAAAATCAAAATCTTCGGGGGGACGGAGGATGAGCGCACGATTTTTTATACTTCGCTGTACCACACGATGATAGACCCGCGTGACTATCGCGACGTGACGGGTGAATACGTAGGAGGAGACCGGAAGGTGCACAAGACCGACGCATTCAAGAAGCGTACGGTGTTCAGCGGTTGGGATGTGTTCCGCAGCCAGTTCCCCCTGCAAAACCTTATCAATCCGGAGGTGGTGAACGACATGATCAACTCGTTTGTCACTCTGGCCGAGGAAAACGGTACGGGCGTGTACGAACGTTGGGAGTTCCTGAACGCTTACAGCGGCTGCATGTTGGGTAATCCGGCCATAGCCGTCATCGTCGATGCCTATATGAAAGGCATACGCGGATACGACGTGGAGAAAGCTTACCGCTTTGCCCGTCAGACAGCCGACCGCATCGGCCATCATCCGGAACTGGGATACTCGCCCGGCGGCAGCGGCATATCGGAAACGTTGGAATACGGATACTTCGACTGGTGTGTAGGCGAATGGGCCGAGGCTCTGGGCAAGACGGAGGATGCCGGCATCTATCACCGGCGTGGGCAGGCATACCGTAAAATCTTCGATAAGGAAAAGGGATGGTTCCGCGTGCGCAACGCCGACGGCTCGTGGGCGGACTGGCCGGAAAAGGGACGCTTGCAGGAGTGGTACGGTTGCATGGAGTGCAATCCCTACCAACAGGGTTGGTTCGTGCCGCACGACGTGCCCGGCATGGTGGAAATCATGGGCGGTCGCGACAAAGTGCTAGCCGATTTGGAATCCTTTTTTGAAAACACGCCGCGCGAATTTTATTGGAATCCCTATTACAACCATGCCAATGAACCTGTGCACCACGTGCCTTTCCTCTTCAACCGCTTAGGGGTACCGTGGCTCACGCAGTACTGGACGCGTGTGATTTGCGCCGACGCTTACAAGAACAATTTGGCCGGACTGTGCGGCAATGAAGATGTGGGGCAGATGTCGGCTTGGTATATACTGGCTTCTGCGGGGTTTCATCCGCTTTGTCCGGGCGAGACGCGTTATGAATTGACAGCCCCTGTGTTCGACCGTGTGGAGATTGCGCTCGACCGCCGTTATGCCAAAGGCCGTAAGTTTGTAATCACTACGGAGGGGAAGGCGCCCGATGCCTGTTACATACAGTCGGCCACGCTGAACGGCAAGCCTTACAACCGTTGTTACATCGACCACGAGGATATCGTCCGTGGCGGTGAGTTGCACTTCGTGTTGGGGCGCACGCCGAACAAGCAGTGGGGTGTGGAATGAGCGGCCGTACGGCAAGTCATATAGGAATGGAGGGAATCGCAAAATTGTCCATGTGATAAGTGATTCTCTCCATTCCGGCTTTTAGTGAAACAGGCTTACTTTGCAGACGAATAATCATTCTTAAATCTATATAGCGATATGGCTCAAAAAATCATGTTATCTTTGGCGGTATTCTTCTGTTGGACGTTTGTCCTGAAGGCGGAAGAGTACAAATTGTCTTCGCCCGACAAGAAACTGGAGGTGAAGCTCCGTGTGGAAGGGCGTACGGAATTTGAAGTGTGGTACGATAAGGTGAAGTTGGTGGAACCTTCAGTGATAGGGATGAACCTGTCCGACGGGTGCCACGTGGGAGGCGACCCCGTGACCTCTGTGAAGAAAGATCGTGTGAACCGCAAGATAGATGTCGTGGCGGGGAAAAACAAGACCCTGGAAGAAGCGTACAATGAAATCGTACTGTCTTACGGCACGGACTACGACTTGGTCGTGAGAGCCTACAACGAAGGGTGGGCTTACCGTTTCGTGACGCACTGGGACAAGGAAATCATCATCGAGAGCGAAGATGCCGTGTTCAATTTCGCTTTTACCCCTACGGTGTATTTCCCGGAGTGCGACAGCAACACCGCACCCGAGCGTGAACAGTCGGGCAAGGTGCACCAGATTCATCAGGGCTACCGTAATTTCGAGCGACTTTACAAGGTGTACCGTTCGCCGGGTGAGATTCCGGCCGGACGTTTTTCCGTTTCTCCGGTGCTCTTCGAGTATCCCGGCAAGCCCTACAAGGTGGTGGTGACGGAATCGGACACTTACGATTATCCCGGCCTGTATATGGAAGCCGCCGGGCAGAATGCCATGCGCGGAAAGTGGGCGGGTTACCCCAAAGAAGTGATGGACGGAGACCCGTCGAACCCTTACCGTTGGTATTCCAACCATCTGGTGATTTCACGTGAGGATTACATTGCAAGGACGGGAGGCGACCGTACGTTCCCGTGGCGCGTCATGATTGTATCCGACGACGACAAGACGTTGTTGAACAATGAGCTGGTCTACATGTTGGCCGAACCTTGCAAGATTGAGGATACCTCGTGGATACAACCCGGAAAGAGTGCTTGGGAATGGTGGCACAAAGCCGTGGTGGAAGGCGTGGACTTCCCGGTGGGGAACAAACATCTTTCGTTGCAACTTTATAAATACTATGTAGACTGGGCTTCGGAGAACGGTATAGAGTACATGACGCTCGATGCCGGATGGAAAATGGAGTACATCAAGGAATTGTGCGACTATGCCCGGGGAAAGAACGTGAAGATATTGGTTTGGACTTGGGCCAGTTGCCCGCTGGAGAATCCGAATGATTGGATCAAGCAGATGCACGAGTGCGGGGTGGCGGGTGCCAAGATTGATTTCTTCGAACGCAACGACCAGATTGCCATGCGCTGGGGGCGCGAATTTGCCGAACGGTTGGCGCAGTACCGGATGGTGGCCATCTTCCACGGTTGTCCCGTACCGGTGGGCTTGAACCGTACTTACCCCAACGTGATGAATTATGAGGCTGTGAGAGGGGCTGAATGCAATTTCTGGGAAAAGACCATCACGCCCGAATACCATACACGTTTCCCCTTCATCCGTTCATTGGCCGGACCGGAAGATTACACGCCGGGCGGCATGCGCAACGTGACACCCGAAGAGTTCCAACCGCGTGACCGGGACAGCATCCCTCCGATGAATATGGGGACGCGTTCGCATGTCTTGTCCATGTATGTCATATTCGACCATTGGATCGGTTACCTGTGCGACGCGCCTTCGGAATATAACAAATATCCCGACATTTTGGATTACCTGTCGAAAGTTCCTTCGGTGTGGGACAAGACCCTTCCGCTCGATGCCCGTTTGGGCGAGTACATCGTGATGGCCAAACAAACCGGTAAGGATTGGTACGTGGGCGGCATGACGAACTGGACACCGCGTAGCGTGACGGTGGACTTCGGTTTCCTGAAACGCGGGAAGACCTACCGCGCCGTGGTTTTCAAGGATAAACCGGAGTCGGGCGACCATCCGACAACGTATGCCTGCGAGACGATGAATGTGGACCGGAATACGAAACTGACGTTGGATATGGCTCGCGGAGGCGGCTTTGCGATTCGTCTGACGGAAGAATGAAAGTAAGGTTTTATACGAAAGGCCGCAGAAGGAGATATCCTTCTGCGGCCTTTCGCATGGCGGGTGCCGTATCTTCAGGGACCCTCTTGTGTACTGAGGATTTTCAGGAGTTGCTTTTCGCGTTGGAGTTCTTTGGTATCCTTGTCCGGTGATATCAGCATCATGCTCCGTATGATATCCTCGTTGCAGCAAGTGTAATTATAGTATTCCAACAGATCTCCGGTCAGTTGTGCTTTGGGGATTACTTCTGTGCGTAAGTCGGCAAACTCTTCCAGTGGGATTTCGTCGCCTTGCCGGACAAAGAGGATGCGCCGGGCAATCGGATTGCGGTTATAGTCGTGTGTCAGATAGATTCCTTTCATGATTTGGGGATACTCGATGATGGGCAGTTGCAGGTAGACCACCTTCAGGGCAAGTTGCAGGCGTTTTTGTTCGTTGAACATCAGATAACCGATTTGAAACGGCGAGAACAGCCCCACACCGATATAATAGTCGCCCGACAGGTTCTGGCAATAGACTTTGGGCATGGTGTCGCCGTCTACGATAGAGGATATCATATAAGGCTCCACTTTCAGTCCGTCGGAGTAGGACGAAGAACTGTACGACTGGTAAAGTCCGGTATAGATGCCGGCATTGGGCAGGTATTTGATGGCTTCTTTCTCGATGTCGTCCAGGAAAGGTCGTCCGCCGTTTTTGTTGGAAACGAAACGTGGCTCGATGTGGATCACTTTGTCGTACAATTCGTCGAGGCAACCTTGCAGTTTGCGTTTCGACACGTTGTTGACTTGTTGCAGCCCTTGGTCTAACGCACTTTCCGTACCGCATCCTCCGGAGAGCAGATTGATGTATGTGGGGAGCACGGAAGAATAGAGCGAGGAGAGTACGCTGGACGCGATGCCCGTCTCCTCGGAGATGTCCTTCATCCGTACACCGGCTTCGCGCAGTTTCTTCATTCGTTCGTAGAGTGATACCAATTTGTCCATACGTATGTTCTTTGGGGCAAAGGTACGCTTTCCATGTTACAAACCTGTTGCTTTCGTGCTTCATTACCGTGAGATGAATGTTACATTATAAATACGGGTTTGGACGGGCGTATGATATATGATGAATTAATTTTTTCAGATGGCGGTTTGGGATAGTTTTGCAGCCGAAAACAAAACTATGGTTATGGAACAAATCGTAAAGAACAAAAGATTTTCGGATGCGTTGCTCATCCTGTGGGCGGGCGGTGCAGCCTTGCTTTCCTACTCTTTGGTGTATGCCTTGCGCAAACCTTATACGGCGGCTTCGTTCGAGGGGCTTGATTTCTTCGGCACGGACTACAAGGTGGCGGTGACGACGATTCAGATTTTAGGTTATGTGATAGCCAAGTTCTTTGGCATCAAGTTGATTTCGGAGTTGAAGAAGGAGCGTCGTTTCAAGTTTTTCGTCTGTTCGGCGGTGGCAGCCGAGGCGGCTTTGGTCGGCTTCGGCCTGTTGGCTTCTCCGTTCAATGTGGCGGCCATGTTTTTGAACGGCTTGTCGCTCGGTTGCATGTGGGGCGTGATATTCAGCTTTATCGAGGGACGCAAGGTGACGGATATGTTGGCCAGTCTGTTGGGGGTAAGCATGGTGTTCAGTTCCGGTGTGGCTAAGAGTTTCGGTTTGTTTGCCATGAACGAGATGCACGTGGGACAGTTTTGGATGCCTGCCGTGATTGGAGCTTTTGCTTTGCCTCTTCTCGTTTTTATGGGGTATATGTTGAAGCGTCTGCCACACCCTACGGAAGAGGATATTGCGCTGCGTAACGAACGTGTGACATTGGACGGAAACGGACGTAAGCTCTTGTTCCGAAGTTACGCTCCGATTCTTACTTTGTTGTTCGTGGGCAACTTCATGTTGCTGGTGCTGCGCGATATCAAGGAAGATTTTCTGGTCAATATCCTGGATATGAGCAATCAGTCTTCTTGGCTTTTCGCCCAGGTGGATACGATTGTTACGTTGGTCATCCTCGGGATTTTTGCCGCTTTCATCTTCTTCCGCAGCAATATTCGGGCTTTGATGTGCTTGATGGGACTGGTCATTGCCGGTTGTTTGGTCATGACATACGTGTCACTGAATTATGAGGCATTGGATTGGCAGCCGGTAGTGTGGTTGTTTGTGCAGAGCCTGTGCCTCTACATTGCCTATCTGACTTTCCAGGCGATTTTCTTCGATCGCTTCATCGCTTGTTTCCGCATCAGGGGAAACGTGGGTTTCTTCATCGCCATTATCGATTTCATCGGCTACATGGGTACGGTGACTCTGCTTTCCACCAAGGAGTTTTTGAACTTCGACATGGAGTGGTTTGCGCTTTACAACCACATGGCATGCGCGGTCGGCGCGGTTTGTGCGGTATTGTTCACAGTGGCTGCCGTATTGATTTATAAACGGTATTCCGCTCAAGGGCGTAGAAAAGAACAGACGGAGCGTACGACTTTGTATATGAATCCTCAATATAATGTAATTTGACGATGAAACAGGATTATGATGTGATAATTATCGGTGGCGGTTTGTTGGGATGCGCCACGGCTTACCAGTTGGCCAAACGTAAGGCGGGGAAGGTGTTGTTGTTGGATGCCAACGAGATAGCGTCGCAGGCTTCGTCCCGTGCAGCCTGCCTGTTGACACGGGCGCGTACCAAACCGGCTTTGATGGAAATGGTGCAGGAAACGTATGATTGCATCGATGAAATAGAGCGCCTTTTGGGGGAATCGCTCGAACTGCAGCAGTGCGGCAGTGTGACCATCTCTTCGTCCGACGCATCGCTGAAAGAACTCGAAGCATTGGAAGAAGCGGCCGTATGTTTCGGAATACCGAATGAACGTATCGACCGGAGGCGTTTGAAAGAACTTCTTCCTTGGATGGAGGTCTCGGCGGTAGAAGAGGCGCTTTACATGCCTACGGATGCGTTTATAGATTGTGCTTTGTTATGTTCCGGTTATGCACGTGCTGCACGAAGTCTCGGGGCGGAATTGCGTCCGAATACGAAAGTAAAAGCCATTGTGGCTGTTGGAGACAAGGCGACAGGAGTGGAGTTGGCGGACGGGGAAAAAGTACCGGCATCGGTTGTCGTGAATGCCGCAGGCTCGTGGGCCAACCTGTTGATGCGTCCTTTAGGGGTAGGGCTTCCTTTTACTCCGGTACGGAGCCATTTTTGGATTACGGGAACAAACCCCAGGCGTTTTCCGGCAAACCATCCTTTTACGGTGATTCCCGATGCCCGCGCTTTCACCCGTTCGGATGTGGGGGCGTTGATTATCGGCTTGCGCGAAAGTGAATGTCAAGCCTTCAATCCCGACACATTGACGGATAAGTTGGAGGATTTCGATTTCAATAAGGCAGCCGAATGGGAAGTGCTCGACGAGTGTGCCCCGTTGCTGCAGCGTTATCTTCCGGACATAGAAACATTGGGTGTCGCGCATTATGTAGCCGGGCCTTCGTGTTACGTGCCGGATGCCAAATTCATTATCGGGCAGGTGCGTCCATACGAAGGGTTGTATGCCGTAGCCGGATGCTGTGGAGGAGGCGTGGCCGTCGGTGGAGGCATGGGACGCTTGGCCGCAGAATTGATTTTGCGGGAAGAGCCGTTTGTGGATCCGGCCGGGTTTGCACCGGACCGTTTCGGGACGGTGGACCCGTTTTCGGCTGAGTTTCAAAAAAGGTGTGCGGATGCCCGTTCCAATAAAAAAGGTGGATAGGGTTCGGATATATGGAAGATAAAATACGAAAGATATGAAGCGGTATATTGTATTCTTAAAGCAAGTGCCTTTGTCTACAAAGGTAGAGATGGATCCTGTAACCCGGACGCTGAAGCGTTCGTCGGCCATGACCCGGACAAATCCTGATGACTTGTATGCCTTGCAGTTGGCAGTAAAATTGAAAAGGCAGACGGGGGCTGAGATAGTGGCGGTAAGCATGGGGCCCGCTTCGGCGGAAGAAGTGCTCCGGGAGGCTTTGCAAAGAGGGGCGGATAAGGCGGTTTTGTTGTCCTCCAAGGCATTTGCCGGAAGCGATACGTGGTGTACGAGCCTGGTACTGGCGGCAGCCGTGCGCAAGTTGGGTGAATACGACTTGTTGCTTTTCGGGAAAATGGCGGTGGATGGTGATACGGCACAAGTGGGGCCTGAGGTAGCCGGACAGTTGGATATTCCCCAAGTGACGCATTTGATGGAGGTTTCGGACATATCGGATACTTGTATATGTGTGAGGAAGAAGGCCGGTCGTTTACTCCAACGTATGGAGGTGGATTTGCCTTGTGTCGTGACGGTTGGTCGGGAGACGGGGGAACTGGATTGTCCCACACTGGCCGGTTGGCGGTGGGCTCAGCGGCAGGCCATCCTTCATTGGGATGAATGCGACTTGGGACTGGAACCTTCGCAGGTCGGATTGCAGGCATCTCCTACTCAAGTAGTGTCTACTATGGTGCCTCAACGGAAGAAAGACGTGGAATGGCTTCCCGACGGGGAAAAGTTTTTTGCAGTCGTCCGTGAAAGCATGAGACGCGGAATTAATTTTTAAAAAGCAAGATGAAAATGAATAAAGATAAGGATTTTATACTTCAATTACAGGCCGGGCAATGTGTATCCTGCGGAATATGTGCCGAAAGTTGTGCCTATGGGGCTATCCGTATGGGCGACTTTCCGGAGGTGGATGAAGAGAATTGCCGGTTATGTGGCGCTTGTGTGCAGGCTTGTCCGGTTGGAGCTTGGGTGATGCAGCGTCAAGATGAAAGGCAGGAACAGCCTGTGGATGATTCCAATGGCATTTGGGTGTGGGCGGAAGTCATGGACGGAGCTTTGGCACCGGTAAGCCGGGAACTTTTGGGAAAGGCTGTGGCACTTGCGGCTTGCCGTCCCCAACCGGTTGAGGCTGTACTGATAGGCGGTGAGGTGGCTGCATGGGCAGATGAGTTGATAGCCGCCGGTGCAGACCGCGTGCACGTGGTGGAGTCTCCGCTTCTATCGGATTTTGTGGAGGAAAACTATACGGAGGTGTTGGCCGGCTTGGTGCGCAAACAGCATCCTTCGGTCCTGCTTATCGGGGCTACGCCATGCGGTCGTGGTTTGTCCGCACGATTGGCTGCTGTACTGCATACCGGATTGACGGCAGATTGTACGGAGTTGGAAATGGATACGGACAGCGGACTGTTACGCCAAATACGCCCGGCTTTCGGAGGGAATCTGATGGCTACGATTGTCAACCCCGTTTGTAGGCCGCAAATGGCTTCCGTACGTCCCGGGGTGATGAAAGCCCGGCAGAAGGATACTTCGAGGAGGAGGGAAATCGTCTATCATGCTTATGAGGCAGGAAGAGCCGACAGCCGTGTTCGCGTGTTGGAGACCGTGGCGGAAGAAGTGGGCGGAACTTCGCTGAACGACAGTTCTATTATAATAGGTATAGGACGAGGCGTGAAAACACGGAGATGTGCCGATGAAATCCGGGAGTGGGCCGAACGTATCGGTGCGACGGTGGCCGGGTCTCGTGCGGCAGTGGAAGCCGGGTTGGTGGACGCTTCCGTGCAAGTGGGGCAGACCGGGCATACGATAGCTCCGGATTTGTATATCGCCATCGGTATCAGCGGACAGATACAGCATACGGCGGCCATCACCGGAGCGCGTTGCGTGATAGCCGTCAACCCGGACCGTACGGCTCCGATCTTCAATGTGGCGGATTATGGTTGGGCAATACCTGTGGAAGAGGCACTTCCGCAATTCATGAACATACTGAACCGGTGCGTATGAGAAAATGGATGGCATGCGTGTGGTTGGGCATGGGAAGTTGCTTTATGACGGCACTGGCGGACGAACCTCTGACCGTGAAGTTCCGTTCGAGGGCATTGCTGGATGCCGCTGTGTCCGGTTACGGCAAGGAAAATGTGCAGGGGTATTATCGCTTGGAAGATTTCCGTGTGGGCTTTAAAGCCACTTACAAGCAATATGAAATGAAAGCCGACATTGGTTTGGGAGGAAACAAAGTAGCCATCAAGGATTTGTTGTTGAACTATCACTTTAAACATGGTGTCCTTTCGTTAGGAAATGCTTATGAACCTTATTCCATGGATATGCTCATCAGTACGGCAGACATGCGCTTTCATCAGTCGGCCGGATCCGTATTGGCTTTTACGGACGGACGCAAGCTCGGGTTGACTTATCATTCCAGTCTGCCATTTGGATATTGGGCTACGGGATTGTATACGCATAACGACATCAATAAAATCGGTGACGGGCAGGTTAACGCTTTGGTTTCCACTTCGCGGGGCGTTTGGCGCAAGCGGTGGAAAGGGAATCTGTTGCATGTGGGCGGTGCTTTTTCTTTCCGTACCAAACCGGTGAATACAGTGGAACCGCCGACAAAAACTGTATCGAACGATGGCGTGACATCCATGTTCCCGTTTCCATTGATGGAAGCCACCGTGGATCGTTTAGGGACAGAACTCAAAGGCGTTTTTGAGATACTTTATACCGCTCCGCATTTCATGGTACAGGGAGAATACTTTCTGAACCGTCTCAATCGTACGGAAAGGGAGGCTTACCGTCCGCAGGGAGGATATGTGCAGGCAGGCTTTCTGGTTCGGGGAAGAGGGTTTGCGTATGACGACCTGTACGGTATTCCCGGCAGGCCGGGCAGTAAACAGGCGATAGAACTCACGGCACGTTTCAATTATACGAACTTGAACGATGGCAGAGCCAGTATCATGGGCGGACGGGAAAGCGACGTTTCGTTGGGAGCCAACTTCTATTTGAATGAATATTTGGCCGTAAAGCTGAACGGAAGTTATGTCCTTGTAGGAGAACATTGCAATGAATTTTACAAGAAAAACCTGTTCTTAGGGCAATTACGTGTCCAGTATATTTTTTGAGGCGACCCTCATCTGATTTACCAGATTTGTAACAGACGGATGTTTTCGCAAGGGAACATCTGTCTGTTCTTTTGTATCGGGGAGTATGATATAAAGGCATTAAAAAAGGATTTCCCGACGGGAAATCCTTTTTCTTCGGGTGACTAGTGGGATTCGAACCCACGACATTCAGAACCACAATCTGACGCTCTAACCGACTGAACTATAGTCACCATTTTGGTGTGCTTGTATGAAAAGTATCATGTTCCTTTCCTAAATCGATGCAAAGGTACGCATTTTATTTGAAACTGCAAATGTTTCGTCGGATTTTTACTAAAACTTTTTTGAGCCACAGCCTTGAAGTCCGCAAAGGCTTATATATAATAAGGTGTACCGTCAAGCAGGCGGTACACCTTATGTCTGTTCAATACCCTGTTAACGATAGAATTCCTTTTTGCCCGCCGACAGTGTATTTTTCATCAGCATGCAGATGGTCATCGGGCCGACCCCGCCTGGTACGGGGGTGATGTAAGCACATTTGGGAGCTACCTCGTCGAATTTCACATCGCCATTGAGGCGGAATCCGTTTTTCTTCGTAGCGTCGGGGACGCGTGTCGTGCCCACGTCGATGACCGTGGCTCCCTCTTTCACCATGTCGGCCGTGACGAAATCAGGTTGGCCGATAGCGGCTATGATAATGTCCGCCTCGCGGCATTCTTTCTTCAAGTCGCGGCTCCGGCTGTGGCATACGGTCACCGTGGCATCGCCATACTGCTTTTGCATCATAAGCTGTGCCATAGGTTTGCCTACGATGTTGCTGCGGCCCAAGATGACACATTTCTTGCCGCTCGTCTCGACATGGTAACGCCGGAGCAGTTCCAGGATGCCTTTCGGGGTGGCTGAGATGTAACAAGGAAGCCCGATAGCCATTCTTCCCACGTTGATGGGATGGAAACCGTCCACGTCCTTGCGGAAGTCGATGGATTCGATGACTTTCTGTTCGGAGATATGGCGGGGGAGGGGCAGTTGCACGATGAATCCGTCCACGTCCTCGTCTTTGTTGAGCTTGTCCACTTCGGCCAGAAGTTCCTCTTCGCTGATAGTATCCTCGAAGCGGAGCAGGGTCGATTTAAAACCGCAGGCTTCGCAAGCCAAAACCTTGTTGCGCACGTAAGTCTCGCTGCCTCCGTCATGTCCCACGAGGATGGCAGCCAAATGCGGGCGTTTCCCTCCGGTTTCTACGATTTGTTTTACCTCTTCGGCAATTTCTGCCTTGATTTGTGCGGCAGTGTCCTTTCCGTCAATCAGTTGCATGGTTATTCCTCTTTTGGTTTACGATTATAGTTTAGGCATTTTAGGCATACCCGGAATCTTGGGCATGTTGGCCATCATCTTGCCCATTTTGCTGCCCGTCACCATTTTCATCATTTTGCGCGTCTGGTCGAACTGCTTGATGAGGCGGTTCACTTCCTGTATGTTGGTGCCCGAACCTTTCGCGATGCGTTGGCGGCGGCTAGTGTTCAGGATTTCCGGATTGGTACGTTCACGCGGAGTCATGCTCTGGATGATGGCTTCGATGCTCTTGAAGGCATTGTCGTCGATTTCCACGTCTTTGAGCGCCTTGCCCACGCCGGGAATCATGCTAGCCAAGTCTTTCAGGTTACCCATCTTCTTGATTTGCTGGATTTGCGACATGAAATCGTTGAAGTCGAACTGGTTCTTGGCGATTTTCTTTTGCAGGCGGCGTGCTTCTTCCTCGTCGTATTGTTCCTGAGCCTTTTCCACGAGCGACACGATGTCTCCCATGCCCAGGATACGGTCGGCCATACGCGAAGGATGGAACTGGTCGATGGCTTCCATTTTCTCTCCCGTGCCGACGAATTTGATGGGCTTGTTTACCACCGTGCGGATAGACAAGGCCGCCCCGCCCCGGGTGTCGCCGTCCAATTTGGTGAGCACCACGCCGTCGAAGTCCAGACGGTCGTTGAATTCCTTGGCTGTGTTCACGGCATCCTGTCCGGTCATGGCATCTACCACGAAGAGCGTCGGGGTTGATACCGTGCTTGATGGCGGCGATTTCCTGCATCATCTGTTCGTCCACCGCCAGGCGTCCGGCCGTATCGACGATGACCACGTCGTAACCTTTGGCCTTGGCTTCTTTCACAGCGTTCTGTGCAATCTGCACGGCATCCTTGTTGTCCGGTTCGCTATATACGGGGATGCCGATTTGTTCGCCCAACACTTTCAACTGTTCGATGGCCGCCGGACGATAGATGTCGCAAGCCGCCAATAAAGGATTCTTACGTTTCTTGCTTTTCAGCATCAGAGCCAGTTTTCCGGACAAGGTCGTTTTGCCGGCACCGTTCAGACCCGCCATCAGGATGACGGACGGATGGCCTTGCAGGTTCAGTTCAGCCGTTTCGCCTCCCATCAGGGTTGCCAGTTCGTCGTGTACGATTTTTACCATCAACTGGCTTGGCTTCACGGCTGTCAGCACGTTCTGCCCCAATGCCTTTTGCTTTACCGTGTCGGTAAAAGTCTTGGCCACCTTGTAGTTCACGTCGGCATCGAGCAATGCGCGGCGCACGTCTTTCAAGGTTTCAGCCACGTTGATTTCGGTGATTTTGCCTTCACCTTTCAGGATTTTAAAAGACCGTTCTAGTCTTTCACTCAAATTGTCGAACATATATCGTTTGTTTTTTTATGATGATTCTTAAAGCGGCAAAGATACGAAAAAACTTCCGTCAAAAGAGGGATGACAGCGGATAAAATCTGCTCCATAAGCCTTTTCCTTTTGGAGTTTGCGGCAGAAGGCGGGTATGCGCCTGCGTCCTCACTCCGTAGTTGCCGTTGCGGCGCTTTCCAATGCCGCTTCATAGTCCGGTTCCTGCGAAATCTCTTTGACCAGTTGGGTGTGCCGTACGATTCCTTTTTCGTCCACCACGATCACCGCACGAGCCAACAAGCCTTTCATGGGGCCGTCTGCAATCTGCAAACCGTAGTTTTTGGTAAAATCCTGGCTTCGGAAGGCCGAAAGCGGTATGACGCGGGTAAGTCCTTCGGTGGTGCAGAACCGTGATTGTGCGAAAGGCAAATCCATGGATATGCAGAGCACGACCGTGTTTTCCAGTCCCGATGCCTTTTCGTTGAATTCACGTACGGAAACGGCACAAGTGGGGGTGTCTAAACTGGGGAATACGTTCAGAATGACTTTCTTACCTTTGAAGTCAGAGAGTTTTACGTCTTGCAGGTCAGGCTGTGTCAGGTGGAAGTCCGGTGCCTTGCGTCCCGTTTCTACCATTTTTCCTGTCGTATGTAGGGTGTTTCTTTTATAGATGATTGATTCTCCCTTGTTTTTCGTCTGTCCCGTTTGTACGGCCGAGGTTTTGGTGATGCCATTGGGGGATTGGGCAAAAGCAGTCACGGTGGCTCCCAATGCCAACCATAAAAATAGCGTTTTTTTCATATCCGTCATTTTTAAGTAGGTTTAATTCTCATCGAAGCAAGTATGTCGAAAGGCCACAACAAATATAAGTATAAAAAACGGAATAGGAAAGGGGGAGCGAAAATGGTAGAAAAAAGTTTGCTTATATATGTTTATTTTGTTGATATACAAATATTCTGTGTGAATTATAGGAGAGCGTTGGAGGTATTCCGGTAGAATGGAAAATCAAAGGAAGCTTTTTGTGTGGGCGTTAAACGGAGGTGCGTTGTCGTGAAATGGAATCCTTGATCTGTATTTGTTGTATTTGTAACGATTGGGAATAGAATAAAACAAGGGATTTCTTTGTGAATATAAGTTTTAATCGTTAATTTTGTGCCCGATTTTTAGAAATATTCATAGGTATGAAGAAAAAAACTCTTGTGGCTTCCTTTGGCTTGATGGTTTCAAGTTTAACTTTTGCCGGAGGGCTACTTACGAACACGAATCAGAATGTGACGTTCTTGCGCAATCCCGCGCGAGACGGTGCCATTGGCATTGACGGGGTGTATAGTAATCCGGCGGGTGTAGCTTTCTTGCCGGATGGGTTACACCTGTCCTTGAACTTCCAAAGTGCCTACCAAACGCGTGAGGTTACTTCTGTGTTTGGGCCTTTTGCATACGGTGCAGGCAATCGTGGAGAATCTTCCAAACTGTTCAAAGGAGATGCCAAAGCTCCGGTTGTTCCTTCTTTGCAGGCGGCTTACAATCGTGGCCGTTGGTCGTATTCTTTCAATTTCGCCATTGGCGGTGGAGGTGGAAAGTGCGCCTTCGAGGACGGTTTAGGCTCTTTTGAGAGTCAGGCAGCGTTGCTGCCTTTATTGGGGAAAGATATGGGCATCAATAGCTATTCCATGGACAGCTACATGCGCGGACGCCAATATTATTATGGGTTTCAAATCGGTGCGGCCTATAAGGTGACGGACAACCTGTCGGCTTTCGTGGGTGGACGTTTGGTGTATGCCACGACGAACTACTACGGTTATGTGAAGAACATATCGGTGAATAATCCGGCCGATGGTGGAATGGTGAGTGCTCCGGTTTTGTTTTCAAGCCAAATGGCTTCTTATTTAGAAAAAGCCGGCCAACTGACGGCGGCTGCCGAACAGGCTGCCGCTGCCGGAAATCAGGATTTGGCGCAACAGTATGCCGAATTGGCCCAAAAGGCCGGTGCGGCTGCCAAACAAATGGGTACTTTGGCGGTAGCTACAGAAGACGTGACGCTTAACTGCGACCAGACGGGGTGGGGCTTTACGCCCATTATCGGCTTGGACTATAAAATAGGCAAGTTCAACTTTGGCGCCAAGTATGAGTTTAAGACGAAAATTCGTTTGGACAACCGTGCGGCCAACAGTGAGTCGGCTGAACGCTTGGCCATGTTGGACAAGTTCCGAGACGGGCGGACTGTGAAGGAAGACATTCCGGCACTGTTGACCCTTGGTGCGCAATACGAAATCCTGCCATCGTTGCGTGTGATGGCAGGTTACCATCATTATTTCGACAAACAGGCTTCGCAGGAAGGCGACTCCCAAAAACTTCTTGAAAGCGGTTCAAGGGAAATCCTGGCCGGGGTGGAATACGACATTTGCGACAGGTTGCAGTTCAGTGCCGGATGGCAGAACACGCATTACGGACTGACGGATGCTTATATGAAGGACATGAGTTTTAATGTCAGCTCCAACTCTATGGGGGTGGGCTTCGGCATACAAGCCACAAAGCATATCAAAGTGAACGTGGCTTATTTCCAAACTTTCTATAAGGACTACAACCGTACGACGAACGACTATAATGGCATTAGCAATACGGTGGCCATGGCGGCCGGACAGCCTGTGGCCGACGCTTTGGTGGCGACAGGGGCGTTGAAGGGTAGTGACTCTTTCACCCGTACCAACAAAGTGTTTGGTCTGGGTATAGACTTTAGTTTTTAAGGTTTGGGCAAGAGCATAATTTAGCGGGATAATAAAGCGAAAGATGGCGTTTCCGGAATATCCGGAGATGCCATCTTCCGTGAATGGGAACGTAGGAACGTTCTGTTTGCGGGTTATTGGTAAATCTCTTCCAGTTTTTTCTGGAGTTCTTCTCCGCGCAGGTCCGTGGCCACGGTTTTGCCGTCTGGGCCGAAAAGTATGGTGGCCGGGATGCCTCGTATACCGTATAGTTTGCCTGCCTCGCAGTTCCAAGCTTTTAAGTCGGACATTTGTGGCCAAGTGATGCCCAAATCTTTCGTGCCTTTTTCCCATGCGCCTTTTTGTGCATCGAACGAGATGCCTACGATTTCAAATCCTTTCGGGTGGAATTGTTCGTAGGCTTTCTTTACGTTCGGCATTTCCGCACGGCATGGGCCGCACCAACTGGCCCAAAAATCTACCAAGACATAGTTCCCTTTACCTACGTAGTCGGACAGCTTGTGGGGCGTGCCTTCCATGTCATCCATGGTAAAATCCGTGAACATGCTACCGATGGCTTTACGTTTCAGGGCTGCCATGTATTGGTTTACTTCATTGAGGCATCCGTTGTCTTTGTAGGCGTACGTTTCCAGATAATTTCCTACGTATTGGTCTTCAAGCCGGTCTCCGTAGACAGAGATGAGGAGGGCCGGAATCAAATTGTCTTTGTTTTCCTCCAAGGCTTGCCGGATGCTTTCGGCTTGCCCTTGTACGGCTTCATCAAAAGCTTGTTGCAGCCGGTCGGCGTCAGCGTCCGGCAGGTTGCCATTGTGGCTTTGTGCGATATCCCGTGCTTCTATTTGCAGTTTTTTCATTTGGTTGTCATACGTTCTGGCCTTTTCCTTTATTTCGGAGTATTTACGGTTCAATGGGGAGCCGTTGATGTCCGTTGAGCCGGAAGTTTGTACAATGGTGGCCGGCGTATCGTCCAATATCAGTAAAGTTACCGGCTTCTTGGCTTGTTGGTCTATGCTGATGGCTGCAATTTGGGGGAGGTTGGTTTTCCCGTCGAATGAGGCTTTGCCGTCTTGGCAGGTTGCGCTATCCAGGACGGTGCCATCCTCTTTCGAGCACAGGTACACGTTGGTGATGTCAGTCTGGTCTGTGGTGAATGTTACTTTATAATTCGTTTGTGCAAAGGCCATTCCGCAGTATGTGGCCAGAAATAGGCTTAAAATTTGTTCTTTCATTTTTTCCGTAAAAAATTATAAATAATAGGTAAAGGTACGAATTCTTTTTTCTTTTTCCACCTGATAAACTTTTTTTATAGGTTCTTTTTGTTCTCTCCCGTCTTTATCGTATCTTTGTTCCCGCGTTCCGGATAGAATACGCGATGAGTGCTTGGTAACCTCTTAAAAAACAAGATTATATGAAAGAAAAAACAGTCAGCGTATCCTTCATGCTGATGGGGATACTGTTTTGTGTGTGTCTCATTTCGGCCAATCTTTTGGCCACGAAGCAAATCATGTTCGGTCCGTTTAATATTACGGCCGGGATTTTGGTCTTTCCCATTTCTTATATCGTGAACGACTGCATCGTCGAGGTTTGGGGGTTCAACAAGGCCAAATTCTTGATATGGACTGGGTTCCTGATGAACTTCCTGTTTGTCTTCTTCGGTTATGTGGCCGACCTCATTCCCGGTGCGCCGTATTGGAACAACGAGGAAGGCTTTCACAACCTGTTCGGTCTGGCTCCCCGTGTGGCGGCCGCTTCGTTTCTGGCTTTCCTTTCCGGCTCCTTCCTTAATGCGTACGTCATGAGCGTGATGAAGGTGGCTTCCGGGGGGCGTCGCTTTTCGCTGCGCGCCGTCCTGTCCTCTGTGGCGGGAGAAACGGCCGATTCGCTGATTTTTTTCCCGATAGCTTTGGGCGGTCTTGTGCCTTGGGATAATCTGTTGCTCATGATGTTCTGGCAGATTTTGCTGAAGACGCTTTATGAGGTCATCATACTTCCCGTCACGATTCGCGTGGTGCGTTGGGTGAAACGTGTGGAAGGCGTGGATGTGTACGACAAGAACATTTCTTATAATATATTAAAGGTGTCTCAATTATGACCATGAATAAGGAAACCGCCTTGGTGGTGTTCAGTGGCGGCCAGGATTCCACCACCTGTTTGTTTTGGGCCAAAAAACATTTCAAGAAAGTCGTGGCCTTGAGTTTTGTGTACGGGCAGAAGCATGTGAAGGAAGTGGAGTTGGCTAAGGCCATAGCTTCACGGGCCGGTGTGGACTGGGACTGTATGGATGTTTCTTTCGTCGGTTCATTGGGGAGGAACTCGTTGACTGATTCCACCATGCAGATGGATGAGGAAAAGCCGGAAGGAAGCTGTCCGAACACGTTTGTTCCCGGGCGAAATTTGTTCTTCATCAGCATTGCTGCCGTGTATGCCCGTGAACGGGGCGTCAACCATATTGTGACCGGTGTGTCGCAGACGGACTTCAGCGGTTATCCCGATTGTCGGGACGCGTTTATTAAAAGTCTGAATGTGACCTTGAATCTGGCCATGGACGAGCAATTCGTCTTGCATACGCCGTTGATGTGGATCGACAAATGCCAGACCTGGGCTTTGGCCGACGAACTGGGCGTGCTCGACTTGGTGCGCCACGACACGTTGACCTGCTACAACGGCGTGCAGGGCGACGGTTGCGGCCATTGTCCGGCCTGTAAGTTGCGTAATGAAGGCCTGCATAAATATTTGGCAGAGAAAGAATGTAAGTTGCATGTAGAGGAAAATATAGAACCATGAGTAGCGAAAGAGAAAAAGAAGGATTGCAATCGTTGGGCAAAAAGACGGAGTATCGTCAAGATTATGCTCCTGAGGTATTGGAAGCTTTTGAAAACAAGCATCCCGGCAATGATTATTGGGTACGTTTCAACTGCCCGGAGTTCACGAGTCTGTGCCCCATTACGGGACAGCCTGATTTTGCCGAAATCCGTATCAGTTATATTCCCGACCGCCGTATGGTGGAAAGCAAGAGTCTGAAACTATATTTGTTCAGCTTTCGCAACCATGGCGATTTTCATGAAGATTGCGTGAACAAGATCATGAAGGATCTCATTCGTCTGATGGATCCGAAATACATCGAAGTCACCGGCATCTTTACTCCGCGCGGGGGCATTTCCATCTATCCGTATGCCAACTACGGCCGCAAGGGTACGAAGTTCGAGCAGATGGCAGAGTTCCGCATGATGAATCATGATTTGAAATAAGGGAAAAATGAAGAAACGTTCGGATGAGAGGTTACGCCAATTCCAATCCGAATGTTTCTTTTAGTTTTTGCAACGCCGGATTCCGTTTGCTCATTGCCTGGTATTGTTGGGGTTTGCTAGTGATGCGAGTAACCTCTGTCGGCTCGGCAATACGTACGGTCATGGTGATGTTCCGGTTATGGAGTTGCTTGCGCATGTGGGTTTCTATACGCCGGGCGATTTGTTCCATGTAGAATTTCACCTGTTCGTTGTCCACCAATACTTCAAACGTGGCATCCTTCAATAGCTTGGGTTGGATGACTTTCATGCGTTGTGCGATGGCTGTTTCTTCTTGTGGCAGAAGGTTGATGAACTCATTCCAACAGAAACGTATGTTGTCTCCTGTGACAGGATAATTTTCTTCTTCTTTCAGTGCCTGTGATGCTGCAGGCGTTGTAACCTGATTTGCTGTTGGTTGGGAAGTGTCGGCGGGATTTCCTATTTCTTGTTTAAGCCGGCTGATGGATGGGCCGAAAGAGCCGAGTTTGACTTTGGGAGGCCTGCGTTCCGTGGTTTCGGTGTCCGGAAGCGGAGATTTGCGCGTTTCATACGATTCCGTTCTGTCCTGAACGGCAGAGGCAACCTTTTCCACGGGAGCCTGGGGCTTCTGCGGATTGACCGGAGTGGTAGTCGGTTGTACCGTTCCGGCAGGTTGGGCGAATAGGGGGGGTAATGACTTCTCAGGGCTACGCCCCGAGCCGGCGCTGTCATCTTCCAAGGTCAGTTGCGACAGTTGTATCAAGGTGATTTCCACTAACAACCGTTTGTTTTTGCTAGCCCGGTAGTTCAAGTCGCAGTCGCTGCACAACTTGATGGCACGGTAGAGGAATTTGGGCGTGCACCGTTGCGACTGTTCCTGATAACGTGCCCTGATGCTGTCGCTCACTTCCAACAAGGGGAGTGTCACAGCATCGTGGCTGACCAATAGGTCGCGCAGGTGGGATGCCAATCCTGTAATGAAATGGCTGCCTTCAAAACCTTTCTCTAAAATCTCGTTGAAGACCAACATGCACTGCGCTGCCTCGTTTTTCAGGAAATGGTCCGTCAGGCGGAAGTAGTATTCATAGTCCAATACGTTCAGGTTTTCTATTACCTTTTTATACGTCAGGTTTCCTCCCGTGAAGCTTACCGTCTGGTCGAAGATAGAAAGTGCGTCACGCATGCCGCCGTCTGCCTTTTGGGCAATGATGTTCAGTGCCTCCGGCTCGTATGCATATCCCTCTTTGTCTGCCACGAACTTCAGGTGGTTGACAATGGCCTGCACGCTCATGCGGTTGAAGTCGTACACTTGGCAACGGCTCAATATGGTGGGCAGGATTTTATGCTTTTCCGTAGTGGCCAGGATAAAGATAACATACGAAGGAGGCTCTTCCAACGTCTTGAGAAAAGCATTGAATGCGGCCGTGGACAGCATGTGCACCTCGTCGATGATGAACACCTTATAGCGTCCCACCTGCGGCGGGATACGCACTTTTTCTATTAAGGCACGTATTTCCTCCACCGAGTTGTTTGAGGCCGCGTCCAGTTCGTGGATGTTGAGTGAACGCTGTTCGTTGAAAGCCTTGCATGATTCGCATTCATCGCAAGCCTCCCCGTTGCCGGACGGGTGCAGGCAGTTGATGGTTTTGGCAAAGATGCGGGCACAAGTCGTTTTTCCCACTCCGCGTGGTCCGCAGAACAGGTAAGCATGTGCCAGTTTACCGGCTGCAATGGCGTTTTTCAGAGTCGTGGTGAGCGCCTCCTGTCCCACCACGGCATCGAATGCCGAGGGGCGGTATTTTCGTGCCGATACGATGTATTCTCCCATGATGGATTGATGAATTAGTTATTCGCAAAGCAAATTTAGCAAAAAAAACGGGCGTAACCTCCGTTTTCGTTGATTTTGTCGTATCTTTGCCCCTATAAACAAGTCAAGTTATGGGTAAGCTTCATACTTTTTGGAATATCTTTCGCCGGCACAAATATGGTTTTGTCATCGGGCTTTTCGTCTTGTTGATGGGAGTGGTAGACGAAAACAGTTTGTGGAGCCGCTATCGCCATAAGGCTGAGTTGGCTGAATTGCGCTCTGAAATCCGGAAGTACACGGAGATGTACGAGCATGACACGCGTTATTTGGAGGAAATGAACACCGACCCTGACGTGTTAATCGAGATTGCACGTGAGCGGTATTACATGAAAACGGACGACGAAGATATTTTTGTCATACAAGAAAAGACTACGAATGAAGAAGCTGAATAAGATTCAAAACATAGTATTCATAGCCGGGGCTGTGCTGTTGTTGATTGGTGCGGCTACTTTTTTTACCGGGTGGCTTTATGCTTTTTATTTTTACGCAGTAGGGGCTTGCGCTTTTGCGGCCATGCAGTTGTGTGCCGGGTACGAAGGGGATAATCTCGTTATCCGCCGGTTGCGGGGGCAACAAGTCATCGGTGCGCTTTTGCTGGTTTGTACAGCCTTTTTTATGGCTATGCGTATTTTTGATTTCGGTTTTGCCCGCAGACAGGAATGGGTGGTATGCCTGGCAGTCGCTTGCGTGTTGGAATTGTATACCGCTTTTCGTATTCCGGCCGAATTGGAGAAGGAAGAGCCACGAAACAACAACAATAAATTTAAAAACGGGAAAGACAAGCTTAAATAGTGATAAAACGCTTTATCCTCTGGTGACAAGCCCTTATCTTTGTACCCCTATAAGTCCGGAATAATATAAGAAGAATGAAAAATTTTTTATGGATATTGGTGAGCCTTATGGTGTTGTCTTCTTGCCACCAGACAGAATACATGGTGGAAGGAAACTCTACGATACAGACCATGGATGGGAAAAAGCTGTATTTGAAAGCCTATAAGGATAATGATTTGGTGGACATTGACTCTAGCGACGTGGTGCATGGGAAGTTTAATTTTATCGGTGCATTGGATTCTGTCATGATGGTCAGCCTTTTTATAGATGATGAATGCCTGATGCCGTTTGTCCTTGGACCGGAAGAACTGTCCATACACATCAGTACGGCACGCCAATACGTGACAGGAAGTGCCCTGAACGATACCTTATATAGTTTTATACGTCGCAAGACGCGGTTGGACAATCAGATTGCAGAATTGCCGCATAAGGAAAGCCAAATGATTATGGATGGGGTGGATGAGGATGTCATTATGGTGCGTTTGAATGACGAGGCCAACCGTTTGGCATTGCAGAACGACCGTTTGATTACCAATTTCATTACGTCCAATTTCGATAATGTCTTAGGAGCAGGCGTTTTTATGATTCTGACAAGCAGTTATCCTTATCCGGTGATGACTCCTCAAATAGAAGAGATTATGGCCAAAGCTACTCCTTATTTTAAGAACGATGTGTATGTGAAGAACTATATCAAGGCTGCGAAAGAGAATATGGAGCAAATGGGGTATGGTTATGACGATGTCTTGCCGGAAGACTCTTTGGCTGTGTTACCGGATTTTTCGGGTACTGATTCTTTAAAATAAATCTTTTGTCCGGATAGGATTACGGCTCGCCTGTTAGGGCGAGCCGTATGTGTTTGAAAAAAGGATTTACTGGTCTTCATTCTTAATAAAGCCTTGCCGTTCGGGCGGAAGGCCTGCCATGACGGCTTGGTATGCTTCCTCCATCGTTTCTTTGATATTTTCCGGTCCCTTTCCCTTGGGTAGGATGGGGTGGTGGATGGTGAGAGTCAGTTTGTTGCGCTTAACGAAACCGAACCCTTTCGTACGTGGAAGAATGTCGAATGATCCGTCGATGGTTACGGGAACCACGGGAAGTTGCAGTTCGTCCGCCAATTGGAATGCTCCTTTCTTGAACACTCCCATGTGTCCGGTGAACGAGCGGGCGCCTTCGGGAAATACGACCAAAGAGGTTCCTTCCTTTAGGATTTCACGGGCTTTGGCGTAAGTCTCCTGAATTTTCTTCGGTCCCGACTTGTCTACGAAGATGTGACGTGCGCTCTCGCATGCTTTTCCGACCAAGAAGATTTTCCTCAATGATTTTTTCATCATCCATTTGAAATTGCGGCCCAAGAAGCCGTAAATCAAAAAGATGTCGAATGCCCCCTGATGGTTGGCCACAAACACGTATGAGGTTTTCTTGTCCACGTTTTCATGGCCGCGTACGATAACCGGGATGAAAAGCACGCGGCAGATGATGATAGACCAGATTTTCCCGGGATAATATCCCCAGAAATGAGCGTTGCCTATCCACGAACCGATGATGGTGACGATGGCCGTCAGCATGGTGCAGACCAACAGGACGGGCAGCGCGATACAGAGTTGGTAGATTCGATAGAGTAACATCTTGTTTTCTTTGACAGTTTATTTGTACAAAGTTAAGGAATACCTATTTATTGTGCAAGGTTATGACGTTAATTTCGGGCCATGCACCGAACCGGAAAGGAATGAGTGCCCCGCCGATGCCCAGGCTGACGTATAATCCACGTTCGCCTTCGCGGTACATGTATTTCCACTCGGGATAAAAATATTCGGAGGGGGACCACCCGAAGAGCATGAACTGCATGCCGTGGGTATGCCCCGACAGTGTGAGTTGGATGTCGGTTTGCGGCAATACCTTGCGCCGCCAGTGGGTGGGGTCATGGCTGAGCAACACTTTAAAGATACGGGTCGAATCATTGTTCGCCCCATATCCGGGAAGTCCGTCCAACGCTTTTTTCAGGTCGCCGCGTTCGGGAAAAGGCGGTTTCCCGTCGTTCTCTACGCCGACGAGCACGATGCTGTCCCGGCCTTGATGTATGATGCGGTGTTCGTTCAGCAGCAGGTCCCAGTTCATGGCACGTTGCCTTTCCTTCAACTTTTCCCGTTGGGCGGCTTGCTCTTCGGGAGAAAGGTAGCGGGCGTATGTCAGGTAGTCGTGGTTGCCTAAGATGGAATACACCCCGTCCGGTGCGTGCAGGCGGGAAAGTATCTCGTCGAACCTGTCTAATTCGTTTGCTTCCGTGCTGACCAAATCACCGGTAAACACGATCATGTCGGGGCATTGTTCCATGATGCGTTCCACGACTTTCTCCACCATTTCCGGCCGGTTCCTGAAACTTGTGAGGTGAAGGTCGCTGAACTGCACGATGCGATAGCCGTCGAAGGCAGGCGGAAGGTCGGCCGAGGAGAAGTCCGTGTGGCGGACTTGCAAAAGGGTAGGCCCGAAACTCAACCCCGCTCCCATGATGCAGAACAAAAGGAGAGACGTGGCGGAACTTACCATCGTGCATGCCTTTTTGGCACGGGGGAAAAACAGGCAGATGCTTTTTCCTGTCAAATCCACGATAAGGAACAGCATCTTGGGCAGCGCAATGAGCATGTAGAGACTGAAGAAGATGACCATTTGGGTCATGTTCTCCGGCGTATGGTTTTCCGTCCAAGTCAGTATGAGGGCGGCAATCAGCAACAATGCGTTGGGCAGGAAAAAGAGAAAATAGGCCCAAAGAGGGTGCCTGCGTCCGCGCATGAACTTGAAGTACAGGTAGACATCGGACAATATCAACGTCAGCAATAAGACGGGAAGTATTCGTAATACCATATTTTTGTTTTGACGGTTAAAAGTTAGCGGCTAAGAATTTACGCATCGTTTCCACAGGCAGGCCGCGTCGCCGGGCATAATCTTCCAACTGGTCTTCCCCGATTTTCCCTACGGCGAAGTAGCGTGCGGAGGGATGGGACAGCATGAGTCCGCTTACCGAGGCATGCGGCACCATGGCACCGTTTTCGGTCAGCCGGATACCGATTTCCGGAAAACCCAACCATTCCGACAGCACGAAATTGACCGACTGGTCCGGCAGGGAAGGATAGCCTACGGCCGGCCGGATGCCGGCAAACTTCTCCACCAATAGGTCTTCGATGGACAACTGTTCGTCTTTTGCATATCCCCAGTAGGTTGTACGCACTTCTTGGTGCATTTTTTCCGTAGAGGCTTCGGCCAAGCGGTCTGCCAATGTCTGTGCCAACAAGTGTTTGAAGTCATCGGCGTATGCACCGGTTTCGTAGAGATGTTCCATGTCCGCATCTACAGTAGCCGCGAAAACTCCCACGGTATCGGGTATGTCTTGCGATAGCGGACGTACGAAATCCGAAAGGCAAAGATAAGGTTCGTCCGGTTTCGTGGTGTGTTGTTGGCGCAGCAAGGCGAGGCGAAGCGTACGCCCCTCCTGTTCCGGGTCGGTAAGAAGCAGGTCGTCGCCGTCCGAACAGGCCGGATATAGCCCGAAACGTACGTGGGTGTGGAAATCTCCGTCCCACTGTGCCAACATGCGGTTGGCATCCTTGAATAGCTGCATGGCCTCGGCCGCCCGCGTCCTTTCCTCTTCCGGAAATTCAGCCAACCAACCGGCGCGACAGGCGTCGCAGCCGTGTATGCGGCTGATGGCGGCAAAGCGCGGCGGGAATCCCCAGGCGTGGAAAAAGTATATCCAGTTGATGTAGGGAGCCACCTCGTGTATGTGATAAGTCAATGTATGGGTCATCGGTCGAAAGTAAGTTGCCGGCCGCAGACGTCTGTGTCTATATGGCCGTGATTATATACTAAATGCCCGTTACAGTAGGTCTGTTCTACCGACCAGTTGAACGTTTCTCCTTCTAACGGGCTCCAACCGCAGCGGCTCAGGATGTCCTCTCTCCGTAAGGTCCACGGGCAGGACGGACGGAGCAGTACGAGGTCTGCTTGTGCACCTTCGCGGAGGAAACCGCGGCCTTTGATTTGGAATAGCCGGGCCGGGGCATGGCACATCAGGTCCACGACACGTTCGACGGGCAGCACGCCTTCGTCGGAGAGGCGGAGCATCGTGACGAGCGAGAACTGCACCATGGGCATGCCGGAGACCGCTTTCATGCAACCGCCTTCTTTTTCAGCAGGCAGGTGGGGAGCGTGGTCCGTGCCTATCACGTCGATACGTCCGTCGGTCAATGCCTGTCGCAAAGCCGCCCGGTCGGCACCGCTTTTGATAGCCGGATTGCATTTGATGCGTGTCCCGAGGCGGGCATAGTCGGCATCCGTGTAAAACAGATGGGCGATGCAGGCTTCGGCAGTGACAGTTTTCATGCGTTCCGTGGTTTCGTCAAACAACGGTCCACGGCTGAAAAGGGAGAGTTCGCGTGCGGTGCTGACATGGGCCACATGGAGTCGCGCACCGGTTTCCCGTGCCAGTTTGACGGCCAGTTCCGTAGAACGGAAACAAGCTTCTTCGTTGCGGATGGCAGGGTGGTATTTCACGTCCGGGTCGTCTCCATACCGTTCCCGGAACGATTTCAGGTTGGCCGATATGATGGACGAGTCTTCGCAATGGGTCATGATGAGCAGGGGGGAGCGGCTGAATATGGCGCGTAGCGCGTCTTCGCGGTCGACGAGCATATTGCCCGTGCTGCTTCCCATGAACAGTTTGACGCCACATACCTTGTGCGGATCCAGTTGTTCCAACATGCCGGTGTTCGTATGGGTGGCCCCGAAGAAGAAAGAATAGTTGACGAGGCTCTTTTCCGCTGCCAACCGGAACTTGTCGTCCAAGGCTTCGAGGGTGGTGGTCTGCGGCATGACGTTCGGCATGTCCATGTACGACGTCACGCCTCCGGCGGCGGCCGCCCGGCTTTCGGTGGCGATGTCGGCCTTGTGGGTCAGTCCCGGTTCGCGGAAATGCACATGGTCGTCTATCACGCCCGGTATCAGGTACAGCCCTTCGGCGTCTATCACGCGGTCGGTCGGCGGAAGGGCCTTTGCCTGTTCCGTGGACGGGATGATGCTGAGTATTTTGTCGTCTTCCAGTGTAACCGTGCCTACGAAGCGTTTTCCTTCGTTGACGATGGTGGCATTTTGTATTCTGGTTCTCATAATGGTTTTCTTTATAGGGTCTTTTTCAGCTCCTGTTTTTATAATATTTTATTTTCGGAGAAGATGATAGGCGTGTTCGGTTATTTCTTTTTCGCTTTTCCGGTCAGCCGTTTCTCTTCTGATTTAAGCCTTCGTTCCACTTTTTTCACATCTTCACCGGGTGGAAGTTGTTCAGGAACAATACCTCGTTGCAGGAGCATGTCTCGTACGGCGGCATTGTTGTCTACGTGTTCTTTCCCGATTTCTTGTTGTCCGTACAAGTCCTTTTGTTGTACGTTGACAGAGGTCATTTCTGCTGCGAAGTCTTTGGCTTTAATACTGATTGTAGGCAAAAAGTCGGCCAATGGACGGCTTTCTGGTGCTCCTAATTTCCTTTTGAGCAATGCTGTGTCGATACGAAACAAGGCCTTGTCTCCTTTTGAACGGATAAGAGCAAAGCCTTTGCTGTCCACGCCACGTTCATAAAGTATACCAGACAGGCGTTTTTCTGTTTCTGCAAGTTTGGTGCGCGCTTGTATCCGTTCGTAGTCGAGGATACGTTGTTGTACCAGTTCGGCTCGTCTCGTCTGCACGGCGAAATAATTTTGGGCAAATGCTACTTGCGGTTTTCTCGGGTCACCGTTCTGGGCGACGAGGTAACAGGCATAGCGGGTGAGCATATAATCGTCTATTTCTCGTTGGGCGCCTTTTGCCAACGCTATCATTTTCCCTACGCGGGGAAAATGATAATCCGGTTCTTCCCCCGCATTGGTACACGCATCTTTCGCCTTCTCAAGGACATTGTTGAATTTCTCCCACTTTGCGTAGCCTAACAAGCCGCATAATTCCCTTGCGCTCCAACATTCGACACCTTCATATTCGTTGGCTATCGATTCGAATTGCCGGAAAAGTTCTATGATTTCTTCTGTCTTCATGTGCCTCCATCAATGGTTTTGTATCCGCATCTCCTGCAAATTTAATAAATACTTCTTATTGGTGGTATCTTGTCGGGCGGAATCTTGTCCGGTATATGGATTTTTGTTTCCTTTGCAAATCAAAATCAAAGGAATATGGAAAACAAGACTTTATTTTCTGAAATACTGGAACGGCAGTCGGACCTGTTGGAACGTATCCGCCATGCCGCGCATGAGGCGCATGCGGCCGTCAACCAATTTTATGGCGTAGACCTGCCTTATTCTTACCATTTGGACGGTGTAGCGGAACTGGTGGCCCGTTATGGAGGCGAGGTATGCACTCGGGCGGAAGATGTTCCGGCCGTGATGTTCGGGGCATGGTTCCACGACAGTATAGAGGATGCCCGTCTGACGTACAACGACGTGCGAAAACGCGCCCGGTCTTTGGGGCTGGACGAGGCGCAGGCGTTCACGGCGGCGGAGATTGTGTACGCGTTGACGAATGAAAAAGGGCGTACGCGTGCCGAGCGTGCAGGAGTGAAATATTATGAGGGTATCCGTGCCACACCTTACGCCCCCATGGTCAAGTTGGCCGACCGCATAGCCAACGTACGTTTCTCCTTGCGGCAGACTTCGGATTACAATCATCGCATGGCCAGAGTTTACCGTGAGGAGTGGCCTCACTTCCTGGCATCCCTGTGGCCTGCGACGGATGACCCGCGCATGGGGCTTCCGCAGGAGATGGTGCTCCAACTTTGCGAGCTTTTGGGGGTGGACGGAAAAGGGATGTTTGAAGACTGAAAACGGTATTCGGGCATGTGGAAAAAACATTCGGCTGAGAACCGGAAATCGTTTGGCGCAGATTGAAAAATCAATCTCAGCCGAATGATTTTTCAATCTGCGCCAAATAAAAATGGTTTTGCAAATGTTTGATTTTAAGATAGTTTTGGATAGTGCCTGAACCAACCATCGAGCCGTAGGCGGATGACCCCGAACACGGCTTCGCTGAAAATGCCGCCGCTCATCTTGCTCGTGCCCAACTCGCGGTTGACGAAGATGACCGGCACTTCCTTTATCTTGAAACCGCACTGCTTGGCGGTGAACTTCATTTCTATCTGGAAGGCATATCCTTTGAAGCGGACCTTGTCTAGTTCGATGGTTTCCAATACACGGCGGCGGTAACATTTAAAGCCGGCCGTGGTGTCGTTTATCTTCAGCCCCGTGATGATGCGCACGTATTTAGAGGCGTAGTAGGACATCAGGATGCGCCCCATGGGCCAGTTCACCACGTTCACCCCGTTCACGTAGCGCGACCCGATGGCCACGTCGTATCCCTCTTGGGCGCAAGCGGCGTACAGTCGCGGAAGGTCGTTCGGGTTGTGGCTGAAGTCGGCGTCCATCTCGAAGACATAGTCGTATTTCTGCGCCACAGCCCATTTGAATCCCGCAATGTAAGCTGTGCCGAGACCTAATTTCCCCGTACGTTCGATGAGATGCAGGCGGTCTTTGAACTCGTTCGCCATGAGGCGTTTCACGATGGTCGCCGTGCCGTCGGGCGAGCCGTCGTCTATGATCAGCATGTCGAACGGTTGTTCCAGTCCGAATACGGCCCGGATGATGTTTTCTATGTTTTCCTTTTCGTTGTACGTAGGAATGATAACTACACTGTCTGAACGCATATTTCTGTCAGCTTTAAAAGTGAATGACTTCGTTTGTATTCGTGAAACAAATATAGACATAAATCACGAATACAGGTAACAGAGTGGAAATATTTCTTCCGGCGGAGGTGTTTTTTTAGTGATTCTTTGTAATTTTGCACCGGATTGAATCATGGAGATACAAGGTTTACAGGCCCTCTATGCAGGGCATAAGTCGGTAAAGGCTTTGGCAAAGGCTTTGCAGGACGGTTCCGTGCGGACGATTTTCGCGGAAGGACTGTGCGCGTCGGCCTCTCCTTTGCTGTTCAGCAGTTTGGCTGCGACTTGTCCGCAGGTGATGGCTTGTCCGTATGTTTTCGTATTGGATGATGCGGAAGAGGCTGGATATTTTTATCACGACCTGACGCAGATTTTGGGTGACCAAGAAGTGTTCTATTTTCCTTCTTCGTTCCGCCGGGCGGTGAAGTTCGGGCAGCGGGATGCGGCTAACGAGATACTCCGCACGGAGGTCATCAGCCGTTTGTCGGCAGGACATTGCCCACTTTTCGTGGTCACTTATCCCGAGGCGGTGATGGAAAAAGTCGTGTCGCGGCAGAAACTGGATGAGCAGACGCTGAGGCTGCATGCCGGCGAGCGGGTGGACATCACGTTCGTGGAGGATACTTTGCGTGCGTTCGGTTTCCGGCGTGTGGATTATGTCTACGAACCGGGGCAGTTCGCCGTGCGTGGCAGTATCCTTGATGTCTTTTCATTCTCCTCGGAATGGCCTTACCGGGTGGACTTTTTCGGCGATGAAGTGGACAGTATCCGTACGTTTGAAGTGCAGACGCAACTTTCGCGTGATAAACAGGAAGAAATCGTCATCGTGCCCGAACTGGCCGGTTACGTGCAGGGCAAGGTGCCGTTCACGGACTTCCTGCCCCCGGAGACCGTCTTGGTGATGAAAGATTTGTTCTTCTTGCGTGACGTGGCCGACCGGGTATATGCCGACGGTTTTTCGACGCAGGCCCTGATGGACGAGCAGGCCCGGACGGAGATGGAAGAGGCGGAGCGGCACGAGAAACTTCGTGCCGACCTGATGCTTGTCGACGGGTCGGCCTTGATGAAGGGAATGCTCGATTTCCGCAGAGTAGAGGTGGGGAACAAGCCGTCCGCCACACCGCAGGCCACCGTGCGTTTCCACCTGACGGCACAACCTATATTCCATAAGAATTTTGAATTGGTGAATCGTACTTTCCATGAGTATTTGGAAAATGGCTACACCTTATATATATTGGCCGATTCGGCCAAACAAACCGACCGGTTAGCTTCCATTTTCACGGAACAGGCTTCGGGTATCGACTTTACTCCCGTGAACCGTACTTTGCACGCCGGGTTTGCCGACGACGACCTCAAGACGTGCTTTTTCACCGACCATCAGATTTTCGACCGTTTCCATAAGTATAACCTCCGCAGCGACAAGGCGCGGAGCGGCAAAGTGGCTCTTTCGTTGAAAGAACTTCAGGAGTTTAACATCGGCGATTATGTGGTTCACGTAGATCACGGGGTCGGGAAGTTCGGTGGTTTGGTACGCATTCCCAACGGCGACACCATGCAGGAAGTCATCAAGATAATCTATCAGAACGACGATGTGGTGTTCGTCTCCATTCACTCCCTGCACAAGGTGAGCAAATACCGTGGCAAGGAGGGCGAGCCTCCCCGGTTGAACAAGTTGGGCACGGGGGCATGGGAACGCCTGAAAGAGCGGACGAAGACCAAGATCAAGGACATTGCGCGAGACCTCATCAAGTTGTATTCCTTGCGTCGGCAGGAGAAAGGTTTCGCCTTCAGTCCCGACAGTTTCATGCAGCACGAGCTCGAGGCTAGTTTCCTCTACGAGGACACGCCCGACCAGTTGAAGGCCACGCAGGCCGTGAAGGCCGACATGGAGCGCGACCGTCCGATGGACCGCCTGGTATGTGGGGATGTGGGATTCGGCAAGACCGAGGTGGCCATTCGTGCTGCCTTCAAGGCTTGTGCGGACAATAAGCAGGTGGCGGTGTTGGTGCCTACCACAGTGTTAGCCTACCAGCATTTCCAGACTTTCTCTTCGCGTCTGAAAGGAATGCCCGTCCGGGTGGATTACCTGAGCCGTGCCCGTAGCGCGGCCAAGACCAAAGACATTTTGAAGGATTTGGCCGACGGAAAAATCAATATCATTGTGGGGACGCACAAACTGATTGGTAAGTCGGTGAAGTTTAAGGACCTTGGCCTGTTGATTATCGACGAAGAGCAGAAGTTCGGGGTGGCTACCAAGGAAAAGCTGCGCCAGATGAAGGTCAATGTGGACACGCTGACGCTTACCGCCACGCCGATTCCGCGTACGTTGCAGTTCTCCCTGATGGGGGCACGCGATTTGTCGGTCATACAGACCCCGCCGCCCAACCGTTATCCCGTGCAGACCGAGGTGCACACGTTCAGTGCGGAGCTGATAGCCGAGGCGGTCAACTTCGAGATGAGCCGCAACGGGCAGGTGTTCATCGTGAACAACCGTATTTCAAGCCTTTACGATTTGGAGGCTCTGTTGCACAAGCATGTGCCGGATGCCCGCGTTTGCGTGGGGCACGGGCAGATGCCGCCGGAAGAACTGGAGAACATCATCTTCGGTTTCGTACATTATGATTACGACGTGTTGGTGTCCACCACCATCATCGAGAGCGGTATAGACATCCCCAATGCCAATACGATTATCATCAACGGGGCGCAGAACTTCGGTCTGAGCGACTTGCATCAGATGCGAGGCCGGGTAGGGCGCAGCAACAAGAAAGCTTTCTGTTACCTTTTGGCGCCTCCTTTGGCTGCCTTGACACCGGAAGCGCGCCGCCGCCTGCAGGCCATCGAGAATTTCAGCGACCTCGGTTCGGGTATCCACATCGCCATGCAGGACTTGGATATCCGTGGGGCGGGTAACCTGTTGGGAGCCGAGCAGAGCGGTTTCATCGCCGATTTGGGATATGAGACCTATCAGAAGATTTTGTCCGAAGCCGTGAAGGAACTGAAGAACGATGAGTTCGGCGACCTCTATGCCGAGGAAATCAGGAAGGGGAACGACTTGGGCGGTGAGAACTTTGTGGACGAGTGCGCGTTGGAGAGCGACTTGCAGATGTCTTTCCCCGACGATTATGTGCCTAGCAGCAGCGAGCGCATGCTTCTTTACCGCGAACTGGACGGTCTGGAACGCGACGAAGACGTGGAAGCATTCCGCTTGCGCATGAAAGACCGTTTCGGGGAGATTCCTGAGGAGGGCGAGGAATTGATTCGTGTAGTGACGCTCCGTCGCCTCGGCAAGTGCCTCGGCGCAGAAAAGATATTCCTCAAGGCCGGGCGCATGGTGTTTTATTTCGTGCAGAACGAGAAGAGCGCCTATTTCGAGAGCAAGGCTTTCGGGAAGTGCATCGCGTATGCTGCCATGAATGCCCACCGTAGCAACCTGCGTGAGGCGAACGGCCGCCGTTCGATGGTGATTCAGGAGGTGCGTTCGGTGAAAGAGGCTGTCCAGATACTCCGGCAGATTTCGGAGTTACAGGCGGTGTGAGCACATGCTTGAAAGTATGGAGGGAAAAGATACTCATTTTGCTCAATCGTTGAGTAAGAAACGGAGAACAATGCTCAATGATTGAGCATTTCGAGGCAAGCTATCTCGGAAGCCGAACTACCGCTTTTCTTTTACCTGTTTGTACTTTTGCCGGAATCTTCGTAACTTTGGGGCTTTATAAGAACAAAAGTAGTCAGACGACAAAAAAGATAAACATATAAATAGTGGAATAGCGATTCCATTCAGCTTTTAAGAAAACGAGCTTTTAGCTTACATTCTCACTGTCTGAAAACCGCCAAAATTTGAAGATCAGAGGATAAGCTACGAGAGGTTCGCGTCCTAACGGGCGTGAACCGTCTGTGCTTATATGCGATCTTCAGGTTACTTGGCGGTACCTCAGGCAGGCAATAAGCACTGGATGGTTTACGCTTTTGTTTTTATGGTACACATTGGTCAACTCATTGAACATGAACTGCGCCGCCAGCGACGTTCCGTGTCATGGTTCGCAAAGGAACTCTATTGCGACCGTACCAATGTGTACAAACTATTTCGTAAGGAGAGCATAGACACGTTGTTGCTCTATCGTATTTCTTGTGTTTTGTCCCATGATTTCTTTAAGTACTATACCGATGACTTTGTTTCCGAAAACAAACCGTAGCGGTTTTGTCTACGGTTGGTAGCCGTTATGTCTACAAATTCTATATGTCTTAACGCATTTTCCTCCTTAACTTTGCATCAGTTTAATTTCATATTAATAATTAAAAAGAAGTGTTATGAAGAAGGCTTTAAAATTTTTGAGTTGGATGTTTGTGGCCGTATTATCGGTTTTGTCCTTTTCTAGTTGTAGTGATGATGATGAAGGACATCCCTATGCGGGAACAGTTTGGGAATATGAAGATATTTATGAGTCTGGTACTATAACAACGCGTATTCGCTTTGCGGATGAAACAAAAGCTTATTATGAAGTAGAACAAAGAAATGCAGGAGGTACGATTGTTGACAATACGTCAAGTCCTTATTCTTATACATATTCTGGAACTTTGATTGTATTTAGACCCCAACAAACGGGAAAGGCAAATCTTGAAGGCGTTGTTAGTGAAGGCGTTAAAATGGTATTGACTAATACTTCAAATGGAGAGGAAATCTCTATATTATATAAAAAGTAGCTTTTATTTGTAGAATGAATAAGAGAAGAGGGGGATGTTGGTTAGCTGTGTTTTCTTTGTTTTCTATAAAGATGTATTCAGTTCCTGCCTATCCTCATAAAGTCCTTTATAAGTTTGGGGACAGTACGGAAGTGTCAATTCGTCTTAAAGGCGACGAATACAACAAATGGGCTTTGACCACAGACAATTATACCTTACTACCTTCAGGAAATGAATGGTATTTTGCTAAGGCGGACAGCATGGGGAATGCTGTCCGTTCTGGTTATAAATTGTGTGCCGATGCCGAACGCCCGGAAAGTTTGCGTCGTTTTTTGGCACAACAGCCGAAAGGGTTGCGTCCTATGGCGGACGAAGCCCGAAAGAAGAAGCTATCGTACAAAAATAGGGCTGTTGAAAAACGAGGAAGGCATGCGGCAGTCGTTGGAGAACGCCGTGCCTTGGTAATCCTGATGTCGTTCGCTGATGTAAGCTTCACTAAGACTGAGGCCGATTTCGATGCCCTCTTCAACGAGCCGGGTTATGCCGTGGACGGGGCGCAGGGAAGCGTCTATGATTATTTCCGCGAAGTCTCCTACGGACTACTTTCGTTTCATTGCGATGTATTAGGACCTTACAGGGCCGCGTATCCTATGGCTTATTATGGCTCAAACGGTTATGGCGGTTCGGACGCGAATCCGTATGCTTTGTTTCTCGAAGCCATGGAACATGCCGTGCGGGAAATCGACTTGCAGGATTATGATGCCGACGGAGACGGTTATGTGGACAACGTGCATATCGTGTTTGCCGGATATGGTGAAGAAGCCGGGGCTTCTCCCTCCGCCATCTGGTCGCATGAGGCCATGTTTCCGGAAATCACCATGCAAGGCATGAAGATAGACCGTTATTCCTGTACGCCGGAGCTACGGGGAAACCGTGGGGGCGGTATATCGCGCATCGGACCTTGCTGCCACGAAATGGGGCATGCTTTGGGGGCGTTGGACTATTACGATACCGATTATACTACGGGCGGTAGTTTCGAGGGCACGGGCGTATGGGATGTCATGGCGCAAGGCAGTTGGAATAACGACGGTATCACCCCGGCACATTTCAACCCTTACGTGAAAGCATACGACTTCGGTTGGGTGGATGTGACTATGTTGACGCATACAGGAGATTATTCGCTCCGGCCTTCCAGGGAGAAAGACGGCGTGTTCCGGGTAGATACAGGTTACGAGGGGGATTTTTATTTGTTGGAGAGCCGTGTTCGTGACGGGTTCGATACGGCATTGCCCGGTGAAGGGCTGATGGTGTACCACGTGCATCCCCGGATTGAGGAAGGGGCGCATGGCAATACCATAAACGCTTCGGCACCGCAAATGATGTATCCGGTGTGTGCTTCTTCGTCCGTGTCCGTTCCCTCATCTTCATCTTATTCATACGGTGAGATTAATTCGGCAGGTTGCCCTTTCCCCGGTGCGTCTGGTAAAACGGAGTTCGGCGGGCAGACCGTTCCGGCGGCGTTTGCATGGGACGGGAGCGATGTAGGCTTTGAACTGTCCGATATAAACCGCACTGCGGACGGACAGGTCTCTTTCCATTTTACAGCGGATGGTACGGTTCCGTCTTCGGTATGGAAGACGGAATGGAACGAAAGTTTTGAGAATCCCTCTTCCGCTTCATCATGGTTAGTGTCAGGCCAATGGGGGGATACAACGGAGTGGGAACGTATGATGGCTGACAGTTCCGGAGGAATGGGGGAAATCGCTTCGTGGGACTATATAGCCGATGCGGCAGACGGTTCATATTATATGGGGATGGTGCAGCGGTTTATGTTAGGAAACTCGGAAGGGATAATGATGTCTCCACCCGTGACGGACAATTCCGACGGTAATGCCAAATTGCGGTTCTTTTACCAGAACAAGGTACGAAGCGGAGGACGGGTCGTTTTGGAAGTGTATTGTAAAAAGGAAACCTCGAAGGAATGGATTCCTTTGCTGTTTTTGGATGCTATAACCAACACGTGGACGAAACAGGAAGTGGATTTGCCCGTGAGCGCGGAACTCCTCCAAGTCATATTCTTGGCCAAAACAGAAGGGGCTTGTGGGTCATTTGTAGACGACGTATCTGTATTGAAACCTGAAAAGGGCGACGCGCTTGAAGTCGCAAGCAAACCGGCCGGTTGCCAAATCGGCGTGAGGGAGGGATGTTTGTGGGTGTCTTTGTCCGTTCCGTCTGTCTTGTCCGTCTATGCTTGGGATGGCCGCCGGATACTGTCCGGTCATTACGAAGCAGGGGAGCAGACGTTCCGTTTGCCGTCCGGCATCTATGTGGTGCGAATCGGGGAGCACGTTCGGAAAGTTTGGATTCCCAGATATGATTAGTTGGCCGTAGCACCGGTTTCTTCTTGCAGGCAGGAGAAGGAGAACGGCGGTGTGAGGATGAGGCGGCGCACCTCCGCATTGTCCATACGTGGGATGTCGCGAATGGTCTTACCCAAACAGGCCGCTTGGATGACACGGCAGAAAAGTCCGTGACTTACTACCAATACACGTTTATCTTTGTAACGGGACACTATATCGAGCAGGAATGTTTCAGCCCGGCGAAACATGGATTCTACGGGTTCGGCCCGATGGTCTATCTTTGTACGTGCCTTCAGGATATCCATACCCGTGAACGGTCCCCAATCCCGTTCGCGAAGGAGAGGTGTGGATTCAAGAAGCAGGCCGTGCGGTTCGTTCAGTATCATAGCGGTGTCCATACAGCGTTTCAAGTCGCTGCACAATAAGGCATCGAAACGGATATTCTTCAATTCATCCCGTAGGGCTTGTGCTTGTGCAATTCCTTCGCACGACAAATGTCCTGGCATGTGTCCTTGCAGGATTTGGGCCGCATTTTCTTCTGTTTGTCCGTGTCTCACCAGATAAAGTTCTGTCATAAAAGATAAGATTGTCGCGTAATAAGGGGTAAAGTAAGTAAAATAAATCCGTTTAATCGGCTTTTTGACCGATTTTTCAGGGTTTCTTTCGTTTTTTCAATGATAATATCGTATCTTAGCCGTGTATAAACATTAAATATTTGCACTCATGAAAATAGTGAACAGTTATATTTTTCGTGCCGTATGCGCTTTGCTTATCGGCCTTTTGTTAGTATCCAATCCGGAGCGGATGACTGGATTGTTGGTTCAGGTAATCGGTGGGTTGTTTCTTATTTCCGGTTTGGTGTCACTCATCAATTATTTCATCATCCGTTATTCGGATAAGGTGCCGGTCAAACCTGTGTTTCCTTTGGTGGGATTGGGCAGCCTGTTGTTCGGCGTCTTTCTTGGTTTTTTCCCTGGGTTATTCATTACATATTTGATGTATATTTTCGGCTTCCTGATGGTGGTGGCCGGGATTAACCAATTGTGGAATATGTTCCGTTTACGCCGTTTGATACCTTTCCGTTGGTATGTCTTGTTTTTCATTTTGTTGATTACGGGTCTGGGAGTGTTCGTGCTTTTCAATCCGTTGGAGTCCGCTTCCGTCCCGTTCATTCTTTTGGGGATAAGTTTCATGCTTTACGGTGTGTCGGAATTGGTAAACGGTGTGCGTTGGCGTAAGTACAGCCGGATGCAACAGCAAAAGGCATCGGAAACCATAGAATTGATAGAATAAGTTCCGTGAAGATAAAAAGAAGAAAGGGTTGTCGGATTCCGATAGCCCTTTCTTCTTTTTGTGATTGGCATTCTGTACCTATTCCTTTTTCTTCAGCTCCGCATCGAACTGCCGGATGGCGGCCATACCCTCGTTGCAGGCGCAGGGACCGCTGATACAACCTCCGGGGCAAGCCATGACTTCGATCATGCGTGTGGGGCATTTGCCTGTTTTGGCGTACGCTTTCAATGCGGCAATATTTTTCTTGTTCAGGTCGGCTATCAGTGTGCCTTGCAGTTCCGGGTCACCTACCATGTTTTTTACGGCCGTGAACACACCGCCGGTCTTGGCAAAGCCGTGCGCGTCGTGTCCTGCGTGTTCTTCGGGCGTAAAGTCCTCGCATGCCGCCATGTCTATTTCCATACCTTCAATGACGGCATCCAGTTCGCGGAATGTCCAAACGAAGTCCACGTTGGGATTCTCTCGTCCTTCCGCCTTTTTGGAAGCGCAGGGGGCGATGAACACCGTCAGGGCTTCCGGGTGTTTCTTACGCGCATACTCCGCCACGTAGTACATGGGAGAGCCCGTGGAAGACACGTAAGGCTTGATTTCAGGGATGTGTTTCTGGGCCAACTGTACGTAAGCCGAACAGCAACTGGTGGTCATGAACGCAGCCCCGCTTTCTAATTTCTCTTTGAATTCTTCTGCTTCCCGACGGATGGTTTCTTCGGCGCCGTATGCCACTTCGAGTACATCGCTGAAACCGATGGCTTTCAATGCACCGAATACTTTCTCTACAGGTTGTTTGAATTGGGCCAGTACGGAGGGGGCCACCATGGCCACTACTTGCCGTCCTTCCTTGATGCGGTTCAGCACGTCGAATACGGCACATTGGTCGAATATGGCACCGAATGGACATGCATTCAAGCATTTGCCGCAATAAATACATTTTTCGGGGTCGATATGTTCCACACCGTATTCGTCTTTGGAGATGGCTTTCACGGGGCAAGCCTCTTCGCACGGTACGGGAATGTACACGATGGCGTGGTAGGGGCATACCTGATGGCAGCGCCCGCAACTGATACATTTTTCGTGGTCGATGTAGGCTTTTCCTTCGCTGTCGTAGTGAATGGCATCTTTCGGACAGTTGTTGTAGCAAGGCCGCGCGGCACAGCCGCGGCACAGGTTCGTCACCTCGTAGTTGATTTTCACACACGAAGAGCACGCCTCGTCCATTACGCTGAGGATGCTTTTCTTCGGGTCGGGACTTTTCCGTTCCATCATGCGGGCGGCATAGGTGGACAGCCGTTCGGTTTCGTCGGTTTCATCCGTCATGTCAAAGCCCATCATGGCCATGGTCTTGTATTTGGTCACCGCACGTTCCTTATATACGCAACAGCGGCCCAACGGTTTTTGCTTGCGCGGATGCAATTCTACGGGCAACCGGTCAATCTTCTCTAATAACTCGTTTTCTTTCCACATTTTCACCAAACGCGCCAATAATTGGTAGCGGATGAACATGATGTTGTTGTTGTATGCCATCGTTTAGGATTATTTAGTTTTGATTATTGGACAAATCTACGAAAAAAAAGGCAATCTTTTGTATCTTTGTGTTAATTTTATGGCAGAATGTTTCAATAATATTTCAGAAAGCAGTTTTTCAGCTCTGTTGGATGTACTCTTGGTTGGAAAAAGTCCCGGTAGGGAAGGTTGGAGATTGTTACTTGCCGGTTTGGACGACGGGCAGGATGAGTCTCTTCGTACCCTTGCGGCAGAGGCGGCCCGGAAGTGTTTCGGGAACGGGATATTCATTCGCGGACTCGTTGAAATCTCTTCGTGGTGTCGCAACAACTGTTATTATTGCGGGCTTCGCCGTTCCAACCGTTTCGCCTCGCGCTACCGTTTGCCTCAGGAGCAAATACTCGATTGTTGCCGGGAGGGGGCACGGCTCGGCTTCGGGACTTTTGTCTTGCAGGGCGGAGAAGACGGGGAACAAGATGAGGATTGGATAGAAGAATTGGTGGGCAAGCTCCGCGCGGAGTTCCCCGGACATGCCATCACGCTGTCTGTGGGGGAACGCGACGGGGAGGTGTACCGCCGGTGGCGTGATGCAGGGGCGGATCGTTACCTGCTTCGCCACGAAACACGGAATGAGGCGCATTATGCCCTTTTGCATCCACGTGAGATGGACGGTGCACGGCGTCGGGAATGCTTGCGGACGCTGAAAGCTTTGGGGTATCAGACTGGAGCCGGCATGATGGTGGGGTCGCCCGGTCAGACATGGGATTGCTTGTTGGACGACATCGCTTTTTTGGAAGAATTGGAACCGGAAATGATAGGCATGGGTCCTTTCGTTCCGGCTGCCCATACGCCTTTTGCCCGTCATCCGGCCGGGTCGGTGTCTTTGACGCTCCGCTTGATTGCATTGATGAGGCTGCGTTTTCCGGAGGCATTGATCCCGGCCACCACGGCTTTGGCTACGTTAGACGCACACGGGCGTGAGGCCGGTATCTTGGCGGGGGCAAACGTGGTGATGCCTAACTTGTCCCCTTTGGCCGTGAGGGGGCAATACAGTATTTACGACCATAAAGCGTCCGGAGGGAGCGAGGCAGCCGAAGGGTTGCACCGTCTGGAGCAGGATTTGAAAAAAATAGGCTACCACATCTCATACGGTCGCGGAGACAGTCCGGGACATGGGGAGGAAAGTAGCTGTAGAACGATTAGATATGAAGATAATGTATGATGTGAAATCGGAACACGCCGAAGAGTTTATCTCCGACGCGGAGATACGTGAGACAATGGCATACGCCGAAGCGCATAAGGACGACCGTCCGCTCATCGTGTCCATATTGGAGAAAGCACGCCTTTGCAAAGGGCTTACCCATCGCGAGGCGGCCGTGCTGTTGGCTTCCGGGCAGCAGGACCTGACGGAAGAGATGTTTGCCTTGGCACGCGACATCAAGCAGCGTTTTTATGGCAACCGCATCGTGATGTTCGCTCCGTTGTACCTTTCCAATTATTGTGTGAACGGTTGCGTGTATTGCCCATACCATGCCAAGAACAAGACGATACTGCGGCGTAAGCTGACGCAGGAAGAAATCCGCAGGGAAGTCATCGCCTTGCAGGACATGGGACACAAGCGGTTGGCTTTGGAGACCGGCGAGGACCCGCGTAACAACCCTATCGAATATGTGTTGGAGAGCATCCGTACGATTTACGGCATCAAGCATAAGAACGGGGCCATCCGGCGCGTGAATGTGAACATTGCCGCCACGACGGTGGAGAACTACCGCCGCTTGAAGGACGCGGGCATCGGTACGTATATTCTTTTTCAGGAGACGTATAACCGGACGAATTATGAGGCACTTCATCCTACGGGACCGAAGAGCGACTATGCCTACCACACCGAGGCCATGGACCGTGCCATGACGGGCGGTATCGACGATGTGGGTATCGGCGTGTTGTTCGGGTTGGAGACCTACCGTTACGACTTCATCGGTTTGCTGATGCATGCCGAGCATCTGGAAGCCCGTTTCGGGGTCGGGCCGCACACCATCAGCGTGCCGCGCCTATGCCCGGCCGACGATATAGACACGGCGGATTTCAAGAACTGTGTGCCGGACGAGATTTTCCATAAAATTGTGGCGGTGCTCCGTATTGCCGTACCTTATACGGGAATGATCGTGTCCACGCGCGAGACGCCTGCCAGTCGGGAGAAGGTATTGGAATTGGGCGTGTCGCAGTTGAGCGGCGGTTCCCGTACCAGCGTGGGAGGATATGTGCAAGAAGAGACGGAGGAGAACTCCGCTCAGTTCGACGTGTCCGACCGCCGTTCGTTGGACGAGGTGGTGGGATGGCTGCTCGATTTGGGCTACCTGCCCAGTTTTTGCACGGCCTGCTACCGTGAGGGGCGTACGGGCGACCGTTTCATGTCGTTGGTGAAGAAGGGACAGATTGCCAACTGTTGCCTGCCCAATGCCTTGCTGACCCTGAAAGAGTATTTGAATGACTATGCGTCGCCTGCCACCCGTGCGAAAGGAGAGGCCATGATTGCCCGTTTGTTGGAAACCGTGCCCGGCGGACGGGTTCGGGAGAACGCTCGCTGCTATTTGAAAGCCATAGAGGATGGCGGGCGTGATTTCCGTTTTTAAAGTGTAGGTAAGATACGTTATGATGAAAGAAGAAACTCCACGCGCCAACCGTTTCCATATCGGATTGTTCGGTCGCCGCAACAGCGGCAAGTCTTCGTTGGTGAATATGCTGACGGGGCAAGAGGTTGCCGTAGTGTCCGACGTGCCGGGCACGACGACGGATGTGGTATTGAAGAACATTGAATTGCCGGGTGTCGGGGCTTCCGTTTTGGTCGACACGGCCGGTTATGACGACGAAGGGGAATTGGGCGGACTGCGTGTAAGGCAGACCGTCAATGCTGCCCGCAGGGTGGATTTGGCTTTGATCGTCGTGTCGGGTTTGCCGGACGGGGCAGAGAAGGAAAAGGCTTGGGCGGAGCGTTTTCGGGTGGACGACATTCCTGTTCTGTATATATATAATAAGGTGGACGAAGATGGCGGAAGCCATGCCGGTGCTTGGCGCATGACGTTGGGGGCGACGGAGGTGGTATCGGTTTCGGCGCGTACGGGGGAAGGGCGTGACCGTTTGCTGTCTGCGATGGCCGAGGTGTATCGCCGTACGGATGAGGTGGAGGATTTGACGGGAAACTTGGCGGGCGAAGGCGATACCGTGGTGTTGGTCATGCCGCAAGACATTCAGGCACCCAAGGGACGGTTAATCCTGCCACAGGTACAGACCTTGCGCAACCTGTTGGACAAACGTTGTACGGCTTTGTGCTGTACGGCCGACCGTTTGTCGGCCACGTTGTCCGTCTTGTCGTCGCCCCCGTCCCTGATTATCACGGACTCGCAAGTATTTCCTACGGTGGAGGCCCTTTGCCCGCCGCAAACGCGGCTGACTTCTTTTTCCGTTTTGTTTGCCCGCCAGAAGGGGGACATCCGGCAGTTCCTGCAGGGGGCGGAGGCGTTGTGCGCTTTGCGTCCTGATGCCCACGTGCTGATAGCGGAGGCTTGCACCCACGTGCCGCAACATGAAGATATTGGACGCGTGAAGCTTCCTCGTTTGTTGCGCTGTAAGTTCGGCGAGGCTTTGCACATCGACATCGTGTCCGGTAACGACTTCCCGGAGGATTTGTCCGCTTACGATTTGGTCATCCATTGCGGGGCGTGCATGTTTACGCGCCGCCATGTGCTGAACCGTTTGAGGCGGGCGCGTGCCTGCGGTGTGCCTGTGACCAATTATGGAATAGCCATAGCAGCCTTGACCGGTATCTTGGACAAGGTGGCGGTACCAGAGTAGGAGGATGGGGATTTCCTTCCCAAGAGTTTTCCCGGAAACATCCTTCATCTTTCAGGTTATGAGGAAATGTGTTGTCATACAATGCTTTACAGGATGAAGGATGTTTCAGGCATCTTTCAGTCTTCTTTCATGGCAGGAAGCGGTAAAAAGATCTGCGCCAAACAGTTTTTCAATCTAAGCCAAACGATTTTTCGTTCTGCGCCAAACGGTTCGTCAATCTGAGCCGGTTGAAATGAAGCTTGGCTGAAAGATGCCTGAAACATCCTTCAGGTCGTAATTTGTTAATTATAAATCGTTTATCGTGCAACCTGAAAGATGAAGGATGTTTTTCGGAAAACTCCTGTATGGGACGTGGCGGGTGTTTTTTTATTTCCGTCGGAGACATGGCCCGTCCCGTTATTTTTCTGTGGAGGGAGCCGCGTTTTTTACTTTTTTTGTACTATCTTTGTCCCACGTTTCGGCCATGCCGGAAGGAAAAACATTCAGACGGGATATAAAGAGGAAAAAAATATGCAACAACTCAAGGAGCGCATTTTGCGCGATGGAAAATGTTTCGAGGGAGGAATACTGAAAGTGGACAATTTCATCAACCATCAGATGGATCCCATACTGATGAAGTCCATGGCCGTGGAGTTCGTGCGCCGTTTCGCTTCGCGTGACATCAACAAGATATTGACGATAGAGGCCAGCGGCATTGCACCTGCCATTATGGTGGGCTACCTCTTGGAGCTCCCGGTGGTCTTTGCCAAGAAGAAGAAACCGAGCACGATGGAAAATATGTTGGCGACGAAAGTCTTTTCGTTTACCAAAAATAATACCTACGATGTATGCGTGTGCAAGGATTATCTGCAGCCGGGCGACAAGGTGCTTTTCATAGATGATTTCCTGGCCAATGGCAATGCGGCCAAGGGTGTGATGGATTTGGTTCGTCAGTCCGGAGCCGAATTGGCCGGGATGGGATTCCTCATAGAAAAAGCTTTCCAACATGGGGGCGATTATTTGCGTGCGCAGGGCATTCATGTGGAGTCGTTGGCGGTGATTGAAAGTTTGGACGGATGCCGCATCACGTTGAAAGATTAAAGCATGTGCCTCGTGCCCTCTTGGTTGTATAAACCGTTGTGCCCGGATTTCCTACAGGGGAGTCCGGGCACGACGGTTTATATTAAGGGTGTTTCACTACTTTTCGCTTTCGGGCCGATAAGGTTTCAAGGGGTCTTTTACGGCCAACTTACGGCGGTCCGAAGCAAATTGGGCGGCATAAAGTGTGAAGAGGATAACCGACACGGCCACACCAATCAGGTCGAACGCGCTCCATTGCTGTCCACCAATGGCGTAATGGGTTTCACGCCACGGGGCGTAGATATACAGCGTGTTCACGGCTATCAGGATAAGGCGTACTTCTGTCGGCCCTAATTTGCCGTAAGTGAGCCGGAACTCGTCGATGATGATGGTACTGATGTAGGTGTAGATGGAGAGGCACAAATAACCGCCCATGATGAGCAATGCCACGTCCATCCGCATGACGGGCGAGAGGCCCAGTCCGAGGCAAAAGAGGCAGGTGGCTAACGCATCCAACGTATGGTCGATGAAGAAACCGTATATGGGGCGTTGGGTATGGCGCACCCGTGCCAACGTGCCGTCCAGGCTGTCACCGTACCAGTTCACCACAAGCCCGAGTGAGCCGAGCCACAGGTAATGCAGGTCGATGTGTGCTAGCATGCCGCCGACAGCGAAGAGCACGGCTCCCATTACGCCTACGAACGTGAGGAAGTCCGATGTGACCCAACGTGGTTGCCGTCCGGCTAACCACACTAAAGCTTTCTTCTCCACCCGGCTCAGGATGGAGGTCTGTATCCTTTCTGATTTTTCGTGTCCCATTTTGTTTTTCCCTATATGTCAGGTGAAACGAAACGCCCGACCTTACCATTCCGCAAGGGGAGATAGTGAAGTCGGGAGTATTGGCGGAAAGACAGGGATTCGAACCCTGGGAACAGTTGCCCGTTCACCGCATTTCGAGTGCGGCCCGATCGACCACTCCGGCATCTTTCCTTGTTCGGTGGGCAAAGTTACAACTTTTTTTCTTATCCGCATGCCGAAAGGGCAAAAAAGTACGGGAAATAATGAGATAGGGCTTGGAATGTGAATCTTTGTCGAAGGCTTTTGTTCCTGAAAAATAATGTTAATATCTTGATTTTAAAATATTTTTGTAGGTTTGAAAGAATTTTGGTGGCGTTATGATGTCATTTTATTGTAATATGAATTGATTTTTATGGGGAAATATGAATAATAATTTGTTTTTTATATGGTAACTTGATTTCTTTTGTATATATTTGTCAGGTCATAACATGAGAAAACTTTTCAATTTATTATTCATATAAAACTTAAGCGTATGAAAAAGTTTACAAATGTTAAATCGGGGGGGGGTAATTTTGACATTACTACTTCTCGCGTTGGTCTCCGGCAGTGTTTGGGGGCAAGAAGTAACTGTAGAACAGTCTGTTTTTACGGAATTGAATTCTAAAAGTTTGGGGGGGGATGCTAAGGTCTCTTATGCTACGGCAAAAGGAGGGGGAACAAGTAATCCTGCAATTAATAACGATGAGATTCGTTTGTATCAGAATGCTTCAGGTAATGGTGGAGGTTCTATTACAATATCTGTGATTGACGGCTTTGAGTTGGTTTCTGCGGAAATCGGTTCTTCTATGTCTACAAGTATTGCTTATACAATAAATGAAAGTGTGGAAAAATCAAAAACAGAGAGTTTAAATGCGAATGCCACATATGCAGCTTCTAATTTAAATGCGAAGTCTGTTACATTTTATTGTATGGGTAGGGATAAAAAGTCTCGTTTATATGTGAATTATTTGAAAGTTGTATACCGTCCTGTTGAGATGACTCAAGTGGCAGCACCTGTTTTTGCACCGGCTAACGGAACTACCTTTGTGGATAAACTTACGGTCGGAGCTTCTTGTCCTACAGAAGGTGCCACGATTTATTATACAAAGGATGGAGCAGAGCCTACTACAGGTTCTGATAAGTTTCCAACAGAAGGCGTAACTCTCACGGAAACTACCACATTAAAAGCTATTGCCGTGAAAGATGGGTTGGACAACAGTGAAGTAGTCACTGCGACTTACACCAAATTAGAACCATATACTTCTTTGAAGGCATTGAAAGAAAGCGGTATAGCTACGGCGGAAGGTGTAACTTGTTTTGTAGAGTTGAAAGATGCTGTGGTGACGTATGCTGACTCCCGGAAGGCTTATATTCAAGATGAGACAGCAGGATTGTATGTTTTTGGCTCAAACAATTTGAAGGTTGGGACGAAACTGAACGGTGTGGTATCAGCCCAATTGGCATTGTACAATGGCCTGTATGAATTGAAGGTGGAAGGAGGGGAGTTTGACAATGTGGAGGTGACCGAAGGCGTTGAGATTCCGGTACAGGTGGTGACTGTGGCTGAATTGAACCAAAACTTTGCCCAGTATGAATCCATGCGTGTAAAGGTGGTTGATGCGACGGTAACATCAGGCTTTAACAATAAGAATGGGGAAATCGAGCAAAACGGTGAAAAGATAGCACTTAGGGCGGCTGATGAAAGCATTACGGCAGATGTGCAGGCCACGGTTGACGTAACAGGGTATCCGGGTTTGTTTCACTCTGATAAACAACTGAATGTAATCTTGCAAGAAGATATTGCCGTAAAGACGGCAGGCAAGACGCAGGCGACCTTGGCTTTTGAACAAGGTGCTTATTCTGTGAATTTGGGTGAATCCTTAATCATCAAGGCTACTACGAATTCTACATCCCCGATTATTTATTCTTCTGAGGATGAAGAAATAGCCAAAGTGGACAGCGAGGGCAAGGTTCAGGCGGGAAACAAAGCCGGAACGATAACGATTACAGCCTCTGTCGCCGAAAATGACGAATTTACCGGTGCGACTGCAACTTGTACCGTGAACGTGGTAGATCCTTCTGCATTGCCGGAAGCAAGGGCTTTAGTGGCAGAAAAGGATGGTGTGTATTATGCCATGCTTTCTTCCAATAAAATTTCAGATAAAAAGTTGGATACAGATGTAGTTGATGTTTTGAATAACAAAGTCGTTAAGACTTCTGAAACTGTAGATTTTGAATTTTATATAGATGAAAGTAAGGGTACTATCCAAACTGTATCGGGAGAGTATGTAGCCCACGTAGGAAATAGTACTGATTTAGGAGTCGATACAAAGAAATTCACGTGGAAGAAAGAAAGTGATGGTTATTGGCACTCTTCTACAAATTCTGCTCGTGTATTAGGACTTGGGGTTTCAAGTGGTAACAGTGTTTTCGGAACATATTCACTTTCGAGCACGACTAACCAATTTGCAACAGATATGCCTATCGTTGATGGTTATGTTCGCAATGTCGCTTCCGGCGATTACGGTACTATCTGTCTTCCCTATGCCGTGGCCGCAGAAGATATGGTTGGTGCAGAGTTCTTCAGCATTGCCGGAAAAGTCATGAAGGACGGAGAGCCGCAGTCCATGGTATTGGAGCAAGTGACCACCCTTGAGGCTGGAGTTCCTTATATATTCAGTGCAACTTCCGATAAGCTTATAGCGGCATACAGTGGAAAGGCTGTAGCTGAAGCTGGTGAAGCAAACGGATTGGTCGGTTCTTTTGAGGGGCAAGATGTGGCTGAGGGCATGTACCTGATTAGTGCCCAAAACAAAGTGCAGCTTTGCGGTAAGGGTTGTAAGATTTCGGGAAACCGTGCTTATATTGATATGGATAAGGTTCCGGAATACAGTGGGGAAGTTGGCGTGAACCAACGCCTGATTTCATTTGAAGATGCGACCGGTATCTCCGAAACAATGGTTGAGGGCGGTTTGGCAGATGTGTACACACTTAGCGGTGTGGAAGTCCGTCATCAGGTCAACGAATCAGAGGCCACTCAAGGCTTGCCGCAGGGCATTTACATTGTGAATGGTAAAAAAGTAGTAGTAAAATAGTATTAACAAGTTGGAATATGAACAAGAAAATATATATAAAACCGGTTTGCGAAGTGGCAGAATTTGAGATTCAAGATTCATTGTTGTTGAATTGCTCCATAGGAGTTGATAACACGCCACAGGATGGAATAGAAGGTCGGACCAATATGAATCAAGGTTTTACCGATATATGGGGTAACGAGTATTAATACTTTGGTACACTTTTGAACGTGATACGGCAAAGCCGCTTCGGATGAAAACCCGGAGCGGCTTTTTCCTAATCTGCTGAAAAGGGTTATCTTTGCAAAAACAAAAAGTGGTTTGCGGTATGAAAGACGATACGCTCAAGAAGTTGAAGATATTGGCTGAGTCGGCCAAATATGATGTGTCCTGCTCTTCGAGCGGTACGGTGAGGCGTAACGTGAAAGGCGGAGTGGGGAATACCGTGGGAGGCATAGGCATTTGTCATAGTTTTGCCGAGGACGGGCGTTGCATCTCCTTGCTGAAAGTCATGCTGACGAACTATTGTATTTACGATTGTGCTTATTGTATCAACCGCCGTACGAATGATATTCCCCGTGCCACACTCTCCGTATCGGAATTGGTAGACCTGACGATGGAGTTCTACAAAAGGAATTATATCGAGGGATTGTTCCTGAGTTCCGGTGTGGTGAGGAATCCCGACTATACGATGGAACGTTTGGTGCGTGTAGTGAAAGACTTGCGTACGGTGCACCGTTTTAATGGGTATATCCATTTGAAAAGTATTCCGGGGGCCAGTCGTGAGTTGGTGGACGAGGCGGGTTTGTATGCAGACCGTATGAGTGTGAACATTGAGATTCCCCATGAAGCTTCGCTTAAATTGTTGGCACCGGAAAAGGACCATGAGAGCGTCTACCGCCCGATGGGATATATACAGCAGGGTGCACTGGAAAGTGCGGAGGAACGTAAGAAGCACCGGCATGCCCCGCGTTTCGTCCCGGCAGGACAAAGCACGCAAATGATTGTGGGGGCAACAGGGGAGTCCGACCGGGATATTTTGCACCTTTCGTCCGCATTATACGGTCGGCCTACCATGCGTCGCGTGTATTATTCCGGTTATGTGGCAGTGAATACGTACGACCCTCGCCTTCCGGCTCTGAAACAACCGCCGTTGGTCAGGGAAAACCGTTTGTATCAGGCAGACTGGTTGATGAGGTTCTATCAGTTCAAAGTGGAAGAGATTGTGGATGAAACGCATCCTGATTTGGATTTGGAAGTGGATCCGAAGCTGGCTTGGGCTCTTCGGCATCCCGAACAATTTCCCGTGGATGTGAACCGTGCGGAGTATGAACGGATTCTACGGGTGCCCGGTATTGGGGTAAAGTCGGCCCGTCTGATTGTCTGTTCGCGACGTTTCGGACGTTTGACGAGTTTTGATTTGAAGAAAATGGGATGCGTGATGAAGCGTGCCCAGTATTTCATAACCTGTGGGGAGTTGGAAGCCAAGGGAGTGAATGAGCTTTATCCCGAACGAGTCCGTTCTTTATTGGTGCAGTCGAAAAGCCGGAAGAAACAGAACGACGGGCAGTTGACGTTGCTGTTTAAGGAGGAACCTGCATGAGGAGTATGACAGAGGATTGTGTATTCGTGTACGACCGTACGTGGGACGGTTTGCTGACAGCGGTGTTCGATGCATTCTACCGTCACCAGTTTCCTGTGGCGATTATCGGAGAAAAGGATACGCCTCCTCTTTTTGCGGTCGTACATCGGGTGATAACGGACGAGGAAAAAGCCGGAAGAGTGTTTCGGGCATTGCAACGGAAACTTTCATCCGCTGCATTGGCTTGCCTGACGACCAGTCTTTTTTCCGAACTGCCGGATTTGGACTTACCTTTGTTTCGGTATGTATGCAAAGCCGTGAAGGCCGGGCAAAGCATTGAAACGAATTTTGCAGATCCGGATGTGCTTTTTGTGACGAATACCTATCGTAAGGTACGTTGTGAACGTCTTCGCATGATGCAATTCGTGCGCTTCCAGAAAACTGCCGACGGGACTTATTTTGCCATGATTGAGCCGGACTATGACGTGTTGCCTTTAATCGTTCCGCATTTTAGTGACCGTTTTTCGGAAGAATGTTGGCTGATTTACGACCGTCGCCGCCGGTATGGCTACTATCATGCCGGGCATAAGTCCGTACGTGTTACTTTTGAAGATGGAGCAGAGGTTTTCCGGTTGCCGGACGGACGCTTGAGCGAAGCGATGCGGGACGAGGATGAAATGTGGTATCAGGAGATGTGGCGGACATATTTCAAGGCCATTTGTATTAAGGAACGTTTGAATCCCCGTAAGCACCGGAAAGACATGCCGGTGCGTTACTGGAAGTATCTGACCGAAAAGCAAACTGGGGAAGAGGAAAAATAAGAGGAGAACGCGGGCACGTTCTCCTCTTTTAAAATGAGAAAAATCAGTGTGGTTAGGCGGTGATTTTTCTCATGGCGTTTAATGCTTGGATCGCTTTCTCTCCTGCTTTTTTGTCGCAAGTGGAAGGAGTTGTTTTTGCATCTTTGGTTTGAGTCGTATCCTTCTCCTCAATCATGGCTACTAAAGCTGCCGGTTTGGCCGGTTGAGCTTTTGTGCTGTCCGTCGTAACTGTGTCGTTCTGTGCTACTAATGCAGCCGGAGCGGATTTTGTGGAGTCGGTGGTTACCGTATCATTCATAGCTACGTACGCCAACATGGCGGTTAATTTGGCTTTGGTGCTGTCTGTGGTTACAGTATCGTTGGAAATGAGGGCAGCCAATGATTTCTGGCAACCTTTTGCAGGACAGTTTTTTGTAGTATCCGTTTTTACAGTATCGTTTGCTACGATGTTACCCTGTGCAAAAACACTTCCCATACTCATAGCCATCAAGGCTGTTGCAAATAACTTTTTCATAATGCTTTCTGTTTTATTTAATTGTTTGACTGTTTTATCTTGTCATCTGCCAAACTAATGGACAAGAGGTGTGCCAGAAAAAGAAAGATGATTGTAAAGTGTTGATTATAAACGACTTCTTTCCGCTTAAGATAGCATGAGGCTCAAAAGCATACGTGTGGAATGTGGGGATGAGTGGGGAAGAATTCCACACTATTATTGTGGAATGTCGTAGAGCTTGATTTTGTTGTAGAGGGTTTTGCGGTCTATGCCTAAAAGGCGTGCGGCACGCGCTTTGTTGTGGTGTGCCGTTTGCAGGGCCTGCAGGATACGTTCTTTCTCGGTATTTTTATCGTGTAAGGCGAAAGGAGTTGCTGCAGGGAGTTCTTCTTCGCCACAGTTTATGACATTGAACTCTCCCAAATCGGTCTTATGGATCAGGCGGTCTTGTGCTAGCAAAGTGGCGCGTTTCACCCGGTTTTTCAATTCGCGTAAATTACCGGGCCATGCGTAATTGAGCAACGCTTCCGAAGCCGGGGCGTCGAAACCTACGATATGCCTTTCCAGTTCCTTGTTGGCTTGGTCCAGAAAGAAGTTGGCAAATAAAAGGATGTCTTCACCCCGGTCTTTCAGGGAAGGCATGTGCAGGGTGAATTCGTTCAGGCGGTGGTAGAGGTCTTCACGGAATTCTCCACGGGAGATGGCCTGTTGCAAGTTCTCGTTGGTGGCACAGACAAGCCGGACATCCACTTCTATTTCCTGATTGGAACCCACCGGACGTATTTTGCGTTCCTGGATGGCCCGCAAGAGCTGTACTTGCACGTCGTAGCTCAGGTTGCCCACTTCGTCGAGAAACAGCGTGCCGCCGTTGGCTTCTACGAAAGCTCCGGTTTTGTCGGTTACGGCACCCGTAAATGAACCTTTCACGTGGCCGAAAAATTCGGAAGCCGCCAGTTCTTTGAGCATGGCTCCGCAGTCGATGGCTACAAAGGGTTTATCAGCCCTCTTGCTTAATTGGTGTATGCGGTGGGCCACATATTCTTTTCCGGTACCGCTGGCACCGTTGATGAGTACCGAAAGCGGTGTCGGAGCTACCAAAGCCACGTAATTGTAAAGTTGGCGTGCCGCCTCGCTTTTCCCTTCCAGGAATGCCGGGCGGGATTCGGTACCTGCTTGAACCTCTTCGGGAGCCGTATCTTTTTTGGAGCGGGTTGCAGAAGACGCGGACAAGGCATCCTTTATCTTGTCCAGAAGCATGGCCGGTTGCACTGGTTTGGCAATGTAGTCGCATGCCCCTTGTTTCATGGCGTTTACGGCATTCTGGACATCGGCATAGCTAGTCATGATGATAAAAGGAACGGCAAGGCCGTGTTTTTGCATCCAGTCAAGCAGGGAAAGGCCGTCGCCTTCCGGTAACCTCAGGTCCGACAGGATGAGGTCATACGACTGATGTTCCAATAACTTGTGCGCTTTGGATAAGTCTCCGGCTGTACTGGTTTGGAATCCTTGTTTGCCCAACCACGTTTTAAGCATGGTGGCAAACGTCAAGTCGTCTTCTACTATGAGAATGGCTGCCATGTGGTCTTTATCGGATTAAGTTGACGCAAAGATAATGCCTTTTGCAGTACGAAAGTATATGCGGGGCGGCTTTTTAAATGTTTTAATATTCATGCTGATGTGCAGGTCCACTGCCATTCTTTTCTTTCAGGGCACGGACGATGAGGTGGAAAGACTCGATGACTTCTTGTGCCGGGACGTTGTCCGTGTCGTCCCATACCTGTTCATCCCGTTGTTGTTCCAAAGTCCGTAATGCTTTGATGCAGGGAGCGCCCACAAGGGTGAAGGTAGGAAGCAATTTATGGGCTATCCTGCATATTTCGGCCTTATCCTTTTGTTCGTAAGCCTTTTTGAACGCTTTGGCATGCAGGAGGGTTTCTTGTAGGAAGGTATTCAGGATTTTCTGTGCGGCGTTCCGGTCGTCTCCGGCGAATTCAGTCAACGGTTCAAGGTCGATGGCGGGCGACGTTTGGGATGGCGCAACTTCGGGTTTCCCTGGTGCTTCTTTTACTTCTGGACAGGCTTCTCCGAGTGCCTTCCGGATGGCTTGAGCCAGGTCTTTTTGGTTAAATGGCTTGTAAAGGCAGGTGGCGAACCCGTGTTCCCTGAAAAACGCTTCTTGCATGTCGTTACGTGCCGTGATGGCCACCACAGGGAGTTGTGCGTGGGCGGGAGGATTCAGTGCTCGTACTTTCTTCAATAATTCGAAGCCGTTCATGGACGGCATTTGTATGTCTGTGAACAACAAATCGAAACGGCATTGTCCAACCCGGTGGAATACTTCTTCCGGCGTTCGGCAGGAAACAATCTCCCAATCCGCTTTTTCCGGTTGGATTTGCTGCAACATCGCTTGGGTCAGCTGCATTTGGATACGGTCGTCGTCAATCAGCAATATATGGAGAGGACGCTCTACGGATTCAAGGGTGGCAGGGGCTTCTGCGACAGGAACCTGTTTTTTGTGGGTGAGTTGCAAGGGGAGTGTGACAAAGAAGGAACTGCCTTTTCCGAGAGTACTTTCCAAATGGATTTCTCCTTGAAGGAGTTGTACAAGTTTCAGCGTGATGGATAGTCCCAAACCAACCCCTTCTTCCCCTTGTGCACTGCTCAGGCGGGTAAATTCCTTGAAAATCATTTGTTGTTCTTCCGCAGTCATTCCGCATCCTGTATCGCGTACGGTGATGCAAAGCAGGCGGCCGTGCATTTTGGCGCGAAGGAGGATATGCCCCTGCCGTGTGAATTTCAGGGCATTGCTTAACAGGTTGTCCGTAATCTGCCGGATGCGGAAAGCATCGCCGGTATAGGTCCGTCGGGTTTCGGGAGAGGTCTCGAATTGCAGTGCCAATCCTTTTTTCTCCGCCATGGGCAAGAAGCTTTGGGCTATGGTGCGTAAGAGTTCGTCCGGACTGAAGCTGACTGGGTGCAAATCCATTTTATGGGCTTCCAGTTTGTGATAGTCCAACAAAGAACCGACGAGGCTGAGCAGATGTTCGGACGAGCTGCGGATATTGTCCAAATAGTTTTTGGGGCGGTTTTCCCGGACGTAGGGGACCAGGAGTTCCGTGTACCCCATGATGGAACCTACCGGTGCCTTGATGTCATGTGTCACGGTCAGCATCAATTTCTCGCGGGAAACCAAGAGGTCTTCGGCTCTTTTCTTGGATTTTTCCAACTCGTGGCGGTAATGGTTGCTTTTGGTGATGTCACGCCATACGATGACGAAAAAGACAATGGCTAAAAGGATGGCAGCCGTGGCGATGAGTCCGGTCGTGAGGGCTGCCTGTTTCCGCACCATATAGGCTTTCCGGCTTTCTTCTTCCAACCGTTGCTGTTCTTCCTTCTCGATGCTTTCCAGGAGTTGCGTGACGCGGTTGTTAAGTTCGAGGCTCGTGTACCAAAGCCGTTCCGCTTGCGCGTTGATGCGTTGCCGCCGTCGGCTGTTATATTGTTTCATGCTGCTTTCTATGCTGTCCAGGATATGTGCAAGGGTGTCTCTTGCGTTGAATTCTTGATGGATGGTGTCCGTTTCCAAGATTTGCACGGTTTGTTTCACGGCGGTAGTGTCCGCTTCTGGTTTATGGAAAGCGGAAGCCAACCGTTGGAAGAAATTCTTTTTCGGTTCTTTCACCGTGTAGGATTTGTCTTTCTGTATGATTTGCCGGGTAATATGCGGCTTTTGGATGACGGTGTCCTGGCTTTTGACAAGTAGGCTGATTTGGTGTTGGTAAATCTGCGGGGCGGAGTTGTTCTCCAAAGTCAATACCAACCGTTTCATGTTTTCCTGTTTGCCGGTCAGCAAGGAAGACAGTGTGTCTAGCCGGGCCTTTTGCAGGGAATCGGTGAATAAAGTGTCCAATGCAGATATGGTCTGTTGTACGTTTGACATGGATTGCACGTATTTGCGGTATGCCTCCCAACGGCCGAAATGGACGGCCTGGCCGATGTTTTCCGTTTCATAAAGTTGGCTGACGAGTTGGTGGGTCACTTTCCGGCGTTCTGCCAACGTCTGTTCATTGCCGGACATTCGGGCCAGTGAGGAGGTTTGGTGGTAAATATAATAGATGGAACCCAACAGGAGACAAATCAATAAAAAGTATCCGCAGGCGATTTTGAAGGATGTATTTTGTTTCATAAGAGTAAGGCTGTGGCTGTTCATTCCTTTTGCAAAACTAAGAAAAACTTCCGAAAAGAGGGAAGAAGACGGCTTCAAAAGTCTTTTTGCCGCAAAAATCGTATTTTATTACGGGAATGTATGGTGCCCGGCAGGATGATGGCCCTTATCTTTGACATCATTTTGTATATGCAACTTAACCTTTTAGAACCGATGAATGTATTAAAAGTAAGGTCCGTGGCCTTGGCGATGTTTTGCGCATGCCTGTCCGTTCCTGTGGCCGGGCAGCTCAGACAGCAAAGTTTTTTGAGTGAGAAATGGGATTTCCGTCTGGATAGGGATGAGGCGGAAGACGTATGGGAGCAAGTGGACGTGCCCCACACATGGAATGCGAAAGACGGCACGTCACCCGATTATTACAGGGGCGACGGCACGTACCGTTACACCTTGTCCGTTTCGTCCGCGATGATGAAAAAACGTATCTTTTTGCGTTTCGAGGCGGCGAGCCAAAAGGCGGAAGTGAAACTCAACGGACAGGAGGTAGGAGAACATGTGGGAGGTTTCAATGCCTTTTGTTTTGAAATCACACCCTACGTGCATGCCGGCGAGAACCTGTTGGAGGTCGCCGTGTCCAACCGTAAGGAGTTGAACATCGCTCCGTTGGAGGGGGACTTCACCGTCTTTGGCGGCATCTACCGGCCTGTCTCGCTCCTGCTGTTGCCCAAGGCTTGCATTACGCCTTTGGATTATGCTTCTTCCGGGGTATATGTCAGTCAACAGGTCAGCGAGCGACGTGCGGACTTGTCGGTAGTCACTAAAGTGGACAACGGACTGAAACGGGTGAAAGAATTGTCCGTGAAGGCGGACGTGTTTGATGCCGCCGGTAAACTGGTGGCGACATCCACAACCTCCCAAGCCGTGGAAGGACAGGCACGGCTCGATTTTACGAATCGGCTGAAAGTGGACAATCCCATGTTGTGGGACGGGCGTAAATCACCTTACCTGTACCGTGTCTTTGTGGAGCTGAGTCGTGGCAAGGAAGTGTTGGACACTTTGTCGCAGTATGTCGGCCTGAGATCTTTCCGTGTGGACGCTGAAAAAGGTTTCATCCTGAACGGGAAGCCTTATAAGATAAAAGGAGTGAACCGCCATCAGGACCGTCCGGACAAGGGGTGGGCCATCTCTTCGGCCGACCACCGGGAGGACATGTCACTCATTAAAGAGATTGGTGCCAATGGCATCCGGCTAGCACATTATCCGCATTCGGACGAGTTTTACACTTTGTGTGACCGCGAGGGCATGTGGGTTTGGGCCGAGATTCCTTTGGTCGGCAAAGCCTTGGACACCCCGGAATTCACGGAGAACATGAAAACGGAGTTGACGGAACTCATCCGGCAGAATTTCAACCACCCTTCCATCTTCTGTTGGAGCTTGTCGAACGAACTGTCCAAGGGCGATGTGAAAGGATTAATTTCGGAACTCAATGACGTGGCGCACCGCGAAGACCCGGGAAGGCTGACCGTATTGGCCTCCAATGTGGAGGGTCGGCCGGAAAACACCGTGCCCGACCTTTTGGCGTTCAACACTTATCCCGGTTGGTATTGGGCGGAACCGTCGGAAATGAAACCCACTTTGGAGCGTTGGAACCGTAAAGGTGGCAGAAAAGGCATCGCCGTGAGCGAGTACGGGGCGGGAGCCAACGTGTGGCACCATTGGCAGACGGGGAAGAAGACCCCGAAAGCCGACGGCGTGTTCCATCCCGAAGAATGGCAGGCCACGGTGCACGAACAGACTTACGATGCCATCAAGCGCTGCGGTTTCGCGTGGGGTTCTTTCGTCTGGAACATGTTCGATTTTGCCAGTGCGTCGCGCAACGAGGGTGATATGTCGGGGATGAATGACAAAGGTTTGGTCTCTTACGACCGTAAGATACGGAAGGACGCTTTCTACTTTTATCAGTCGGAATGGTCGGAAGAGCCGGTGGTACATATCACCAGCCGGAGGGACGTGGCCCGTCGGGATTCTTTGACGGATGTCAAAGTATATACGAATTGCGAAACCGTCCGCCTGAAAGTGAACGGGAAGGATTGCGGCAGTCCGGAGCGCGACGGAAGCGTTTGCATCTGGAGGAAGGTAGGTTTGAAGCACGGGGAGAACCAAGTGGAGGCTTTCGGGAATCGGGATGGACAGGAGTTCTCAGACCGTTGCAAATGGGTGCTTTTTTGAGTGCGATGAGGCTTCCGTCAGGTAAATGTTATTTACGGCAGAAAGCCTGAAACCGTTGTGCTGAGATTTGAAAATCGTTCTCAGCACAACGGAAAATCGTTCTGCGCCAAATGATTTTTTATTTGGCGCAGAACGATTCTTCTGATATAAGTAATTGAAAACCAGTATTAATGTGGAAAATATTATATCTTCCTTGTTTTTTACATTTTATTCCATTAGAACCGTAAGGTTGTGAGTCAGTGCAGCAGGTCCTTGAAAGCATGGCCGAAAATCACGTAGCTTGTGTTGTCGGCGATGGTGCCTTCGTTCTGCCCCCAGAGGAATGGCCAATCGTCGTAATTCTCGAAATGGTCGGGTTGCCGGAACAGTACGCCGGGAGCCATGTTGCCTGGGATGAAGGAGAAATCTGCCCGGTTGTTGCCATAGAAGACGGCTTTGGGGCGAGTGGCTCCGACGGTGGCCACGAAAGAATAATTGTGGTAAGGGTGGCAACCGTAAAGCCAGTTGGCCACTTTGAAAGCATAGCTGTTGTCGATGATGTCGGGGAAGTATTTGTTGGCGAAGCAGGCCGAGATACCGAAATCGACAATTCCCCTGTTTCCGGCCCAGTTCCCCCGGCCGATGGGCACTCCGTAAGGATTCTCCTCGTCTTGGCTGTCGAGGTATTCTTTGTATTTCTTAACATAAGGTCGGAGCTTTTCTTTGTAAGACGCGTCCATGTAGGGGATGGCTTCCAAGGCCGTCATGATGTTGCGGTTGGAGTTGTGTTCCAGTGCCATCCAGATTCCTTGCGTGAAGTTATCCAAGTATTGTTTTTCGCCGGTAGAGGCGTATAATTGCAGGTTTGTGGCCATGTCGCCGCCGACATTCTGCCTTTTGTCCTTTTGTGATCCTTCCGACATGAGTTCCGTGGCTTCTTTCAATAGTCTTTTGGATTGCTTCAAGGTTCTTTCCGACAAGTCGTCATTGTATCCTTTTAGGGCGCGGCTTGCGGCAGCAAACATGGTGGCCGCCCTGAAGTCCATGCGTGGGTTGCGGCTTGTGAAGGCCCACATGTCGTCCGGTGTGCCACTCGATTTCCCGTCAGCCGATTTTTCGTAGGGAGCCAGGCGGGGGTCGTAGTGCAATCCGTCGGTGATGCTTGCGGCATCTCCTAAATGGTGGTAGTTGTCCAACACGGAGTTGGAGAGTGTCTGCGACATGTGTCCGATGTTCTCGGCCTGTGCCAAGAGGTTCAACACCCCGTGCTCGATGTACTGGATGATGTCTGGTATGCTGTCCGGACGATGGAGGTCCACGTAGCGTTGCTGTTCGCTGACGAACGTTTCGTCACGCAACGGCTTGAAAAGTTCCCATGTCCTGACCAGGTTCTGGACGACGTTGATGTTGGCACCCGTTTCGATGTCAAAGTCACCGGCATCGAAGTACCCCCCTACGTTCAGTCCCGGAATCAGTTCTAATGCCTTATAGCGAGTGTCGGTGGTAGCTCCCTGCCAGTGCATGTCGAAATGGTCGGTGTGGGGCGGTGCCTGCAGGTATCCTTCTTTGAAAGGCTCGCCGTGCCAGACCCGGTAACCTTCGTTGACGGTCATGTGGTTCATGTGTATGGGAATCCATACATCGGTGGTAGCGTCCGTGATGTGGTCGTACACGTTTGGGCTTATGGTGAAGTTGTTGGTCTTTTCGTTGCCGTATTGGATGTAATAGATTCCCGGTTCCTGCACTTCGGAGAAGTCGAACTTGATGTAATTGTATTTGTAATAAGGCCCCCATACGGCAGTTTTCCCTTTGAATACTTCGGCTTCCGTCCCGTCTGCTTTCACTTGCCAGATGGATGCCTGGGGGATGACTTTGTCGTTCTTGTCCAATTCGATGACGGCCTCCTTGGGCTGTGAAGGCAAGTAGCCCACTTGGGAGAAACCGATGTTGGGCTTTCTTATCCATCCTTCGACGGCGTTCGGTTCCACTGTCCATGTCAGCACCTTTCCCGTCTTGCCGGCTGGCAGGATGCTACGGACCACGAACCAACCGTTCTGTGCCAACATGCGCCCGTCGTAGAGGTACAGGCAAGAGTCTGATGTGATTTTCACCATGCGTTCGGGGGTATCGGGTGCGAGTATCATGGTGTGGCCGGAAGATAGGGGCAAGGGTTCCACGAATTGGCCAGTCCCACGGTCGTCGTATGTCTTGTATCCCTTGAACTGCTTTACTTTCTCGGCATTGGGGCGGCAGACAGTGTTGCTCACTGCGTAGCGTGGGAAACGGTCGGGATGCCCGTCCATGAGATAAGCCTTGCCCCAATATTGAGACGGGAGGAACTCAAGGTTTAAGCCGGCATCGCCCTCCAGTTCGTGGGGTAGGGGTTTGTCCAGGTAGACGGATATCTCAACTGCTTTTCCTTTTCCCGTGACCACGACACGCGAATCGAAGTCGTAATCTTCGTAGCGCAGGCCTACTTCAATCAAATTGTCCTCTGCGTTTACTTTCCGTGATGTGGTAGTGGGCACCAAATCCCATTGTTCAGGAGTGTTGGAGAGCCTTATGGCACCGCCTTGTGCAGTGCGTACGCCGTGGTGGATGAGTTCGATGCCGGAGTTCTTTTCGTCGTTGAAGCCTCCGGTGAATTGGTTGCTGTAAACGAGGACATTGACACCTTGGGTCTCGAAGTACTCAAGTTCATTCAGCCTCAAATTCGGGCCACTCACGTGGCTGCAAGCCGTAATCCATAGCACATGGAATGCCAATAATGCTTTTCTCATTTTGTTTTTAGGTATTAAGGTGGATTTGTGTTTCTTTATAAAATAGCGGAAACATGCCACGCTATTTGGGATAAAGATAGTATTTAGAACAATCAATGCCTTGTTCTTATGAGAAGATTTATGCTTTTTTTATTCTTTCTGAAGGGAATTTCCGTTTGGAAAGGAGGATGCAAAAAAGTTCCACCCCGGAATGCTTGCTGCATTCCGGGGTGGAACATATTCATATCCGTTCGCTATAAGTGCGTGCAGGATAGGGTTATTCCAACACCACCAGGTCCTTGCCTTCCATGACTGATTCGCCTGGCGTGACACAGATTTCCGAGACCCGTCCGGCACGGTCGGACGTGATGTTGTTTTCCATCTTCATGGCATCCAGGATAACCACCGTGTCGCCGCGCTTGATTTCGTCGCCCGGTTTCACCTTCACGTCTACTATCACACCCGGAAGCGGGGCTTTCACGCCGTACTTCTTGGGTTTGTCAATTACGGCGGGCACTCCGGCGGGTTTCACTACTACGGGATGATGTGCCGGCTTTTCCGGTTCCGGCATCTTCACCGTGTAGCTTTCGCCGTTCACCGTAACGGTGGCCACATAGTTCTCGATTCCTTCCACGGCCACTTCATAATCGTTGCCGTTGATGTTATATTTGTATGTCTTCATTTGCTATTGTTTGCTTTAAAATTTGTGCTCAGGCAACTGGCGTTGCGTACGAAGTTTGGAGTTCCACTCAGTATCTGCATTTCCCAAAGTCAGGATACCGCTTTCCGGCACATGCATCGTGTAGCCCTGGTATTCGTGCAGGGCCAGTGTGATGGCCGCGTACACTTCATTCTGTTTCTGTTCCATGACAATTTCGTTTTGAAAGGGATTACAGAGGAATATTGCCATGCTTCTTGGCCGGATTGGTCAAGCTCTTGGTTTTCAACTGGGCCAAGGCGCGGATGACACGGAAGCGTGTATTGCGCGGTTCGATGACATCGTCGATATAACCGTATTTGGCAGCCTGGTACGGGTTGGTGAAGAGCTTGTTGTATTCGGCTTCTTTTTCGGCCAGGAAAGCTTTCGGGTCCTCAGCTTCCTTCGCGCCTTTGGCATAAAGCACGGCTACGGCACCTTCTGCTCCCATCACGGCAATCTCGGCCGACGGCCAAGCGTAGTTCAAGTCGCCGCGCAACTGTTTGCAGCTCATGACGATGTGCGAACCGCCGTAGCTCTTGCGCAAGGTTACCGTCACTTTGGGTACGGTGGCTTCGCCGTAAGCATACAGCAGCTTGGCACCATGCAGGATGACGGCATTGTACTCTTGTCCCGTCCCCGGCAAGAAGCCCGGCACGTCTACCAACGTGACCAAAGGTATGTTGAAGGCATCGCAGAAACGTACGAAACGTGCGCCCTTGCGGCTGGCATTGCAGTCGAGCACGCCTGCATAGCAGTTCGGTTGGTTGGCCACGATACCCACGCTCTGGCCGTTGAAGCGGGCAAAGCCTACGATGATGTTGCGGGCATAGTCTTTTTGAACCTCGAAAAACTCGCCATTGTCCACGATAGCCCCGATAACTTCGTACATGTCGTATGCTTTGTTCGGGTTGTCCGGAATGATTTCGTTCAGCGCGTCTTCCATACGGTCGATAGGGTCTGTGCATTCCATGCGCGGAGCTTCCTCCATGTTGTTCTGCGGGATGTAGCTCAACAGCGTGCGGATGGTGGCCAAGCCCTCTTCTTCCGTCTGGGCTGTGAAATGCGTCACTCCGGACTTGGTGGAGTGCACGCTTGCGCCGCCCAAGTCTTCTTGCGACACGTCTTCGCCCGTCACAGTCTTCACCACTTTCGGACCGGTAAGGAACATGTAAGAAGTGCCCTCCATCATCAGCGTGAAGTCCGTCAGGGCGGGAGAATAGACCGCACCGCCGGCACAGGGGCCGAAGATACCCGAAATCTGAGGTATCACGCCCGAAGCCATGATGTTACGTTGGAATATCTCGGCAAATCCGCCCAAAGCGTTGATGCCTTCCTGGATACGTGCGCCGCCGGAATCGTTCAGGCCGATGCAGGGTGCGCCCATTTTCATGGCCTGGTCCATGACCTTACAGATTTTTTCAGCCATCGTTTCCGACAGCGAACCGCCGTTGACGGTGAAGTCCTGTGCGAAAACATAAACCAGGCGGCCGTCTATCGTGCCGCTACCGGTCACCACACCGTCGCCCAAGTACTGTTTCTTTTCCATGCCGAAGTTCGTACAGCGGTGCAGTTTGAACATATCCATTTCCTCGAAGCTGCCCGGGTCGAGCAGCATGTCGATGCGTTCGCGAGCCGTGTACTTGCCTTTGGCATGCTGTTTTTCGATGGCTTTCTCGCCGCCTCCCATGCGTGCTTTGGCGCGCAATTCTACTAATTCCTTGATTTTTTCTGTTTGGACACTCATAATCTGTTTTATTTTCTGTTTCAAAAAGAAGGCTTTGAATTTCCCTATCCCTAAAAAAACAAGCCACCAACGGAAGACTTTCATAGAAAGCGGTTCCGCTGGTGGTATCAGGTTCAAGGACGAGCCTTTATATGAAGTTCAATGATTGGATTGAATTTCACTTGGAGTTGTGTTAATGTTCACAAAGTTCGGTCAATACGCCGCATGTCGTTTTCGGATGCAGAAATGCGATTTGCAGTTTTTCCGCTCCGAGACGCGGTGCCTTGTCAATCAGACGGATGCCTTTTTCCTCACATTCAGCCAAGGCGTTGGCCACACCGTCTTCCACACAGAAAGCCACATGATGCACGCCGCGTCCGCCTTTTTCCAGGAACTTGGCGATGGCGCTGTCCGGGCTTGTAGGTTCGAGGAGTTCGATTTTTACTTCGCCCACTTTCAGGAAGGCTGTCTTTACCTTTTGGTCGGCTACCTCTTCCACAGCGTAGCACTTCAGTCCCAATACGTTTTCATAATAAGGCAGTGCGGCTTCGATGCTTTCCACTGCGATACCCAAATGTTCGATATGTGATATCTTCATGACATATAAATTTTAGTTGTTTGCACGTTATTGTGCGTTTACTGACTTGCAAAAGTACGCATTTTGCGGTGAAACAGGAAATAAATTCATGTTTTTTTGGCAGTAGCCGTTCCGGTGGTTACAATTCAATCAGTATACGTGCGTTGATTTGCCGTCCGGTCAGGTAGTTGGGCACGGCGTATTGTTGGTTGGTCACGTCCGTCACCCAATAGTATGAGCTTACGTTGCTGATGTCGAACAGGTTGAAGCAGTCCACGCCTAACCATACGTTGCGCAGGTAGCGGATGAATTTCTTTTGGTTGCGCCCGTCTTCGTTGTCCAACAACCGGTAGCTCATTCCGATGTCCACGCGTTTGTAGGCCGGGGCGCGGAATACCATGCGTTCCAATCCCGTGTGGGGAGGACCGAAAGGAAGTCCGTCGGCAATGCTGGCTTTCAGTGTCATCTTCCATCGCGTCGTACCGGGGAAGAAGTCGCTGAAGAAGAAGTTCAGGTTATAGCGTTGGTCGGTGGCTTGCGGGAAACTCTTGCCGTCCACTTTCTGCTGGGCTTTCATCAGGCTGAAGCTGATCCAGGAATCCGTACCTTCCACGAACTCCCCGAAGATTTTGAAGTCGATGCCTGTGGTGTATCCCGAAGCGATGTTGCCTCCGTAGTATACGATTTTCACGTTGTCCACATTGTAGGGTATCAGGTTGTTCAATGCCTTGTAATAGACTTCCGTGGTGAATTTGAAAGGACGGTTCATGAGCTTGAACTTGTAGTCTCCCCCTAATACGACTTGGAACGAACGCTGCGACTTGATGTCGCGGTTCAGGTGTACTTTGGTGGAGACACCGGTTGTCACAGTGTCTCGTAGTTCCTTGTAGAAAGGAGCCTGGTAATACAGTCCCGTGGCGATGCGGAATGTGAAATCTTCGTTGAAAGACGGGATGATGCCGAGCGAAACACGCGGACTGAACAGCCATTCCTTGTTCCAGCTCCAATAGCTTAACCGTGCCCCGTAATTAAGGGAAAATATGCCGTGTCTGTTAGTAAACCGCCAAGTGTCCTGACCGAAAAGTTCGAGGCGGTCGCTGCTGATGCGATTGGAGGATTTCAGGTTGTAAATCAGATCCAGACGGTTGCCCGTGTGGGGGATGGAATATCCGGCAGAGTCGCGCATCTCCCATTCGCGTGAGTTCTCTTTGATGATTTCGTGCTTCCATGTGAGTCCGGCTTGTATGTCGTGCCCTTTCGGTTTGTGAGAGAACAGGAGTTTCAGACTCTTCATGTTGGCATCTAAGTAGTTGCGGGCATGCTCCATGTAGGTGCCTACGCCTAATTGTTCGGTCGTGTTGGTCTCGTCGAGCCAGTATTGCCCTTGGATGTCGTATGTTTCCCTTTCCTTGGTGGCGAATGCCGAAGCCAAAAGGGAAAGCTTTGTGCGGTCGGTAAAGCTATGCGACAGGCTCAGTGTGCCGAATAGTGTACGGAAGAGGTCTTCTTCCTTTCCGTCAAAATATACGCGAAACGACTTGACATCCTGCATTGTGCCGAAATTGGTCTGTCGGTTCGTCGGCAGGAAGTCATATTGGTTTTGGGAGATGTTCCCGATGAAGTCCAGGCTCCATTTCCGGTTGGGCGACCAACTGATATAGGTCTGGTAGTCGAGGAAACGCGGGTTGTATTCTCCTTTGGTTTCCAACGACCCCAACATATATTGGTTAGTCTTGTAACGCACGCCGTGTGTCATACTGAAGTTCTTTTTGGCGTAACCTACATAGAGGCCGGCCCCTAAAAGGCTAGCCGAAACTGAAGTCTCGAATTTCTTGGGCTTCTTATAGGTGATGTCCAAAACAGACGACATCTTATCCCCGTATTTGGCATCGAAACCTCCGGCCGAGAAGTTGATGTTTTCCACCATGTCACTGTTGATGACGCTCAGTCCTTCCTGTTGTCCGGAACTGATAAGTAAGGGGCGGTATACTTCCACTCCATTGATATATACACTGTTTTCATCGAAACTCCCGCCTCTTACGTTGTATTGCGAACTCAACTCATTGTGTGTGCTGACTCCCGCTTGTGTGGCCACCAGTTCCTCTACGGCATTTCCGGTGGTGGAGGGCAGCCGTTTCAGGTTTTCGGCATTCAAGTGTTGGGTGGAATTCATTTGTCGCCGTACTTCCTTTACCGTTACTTCACCCATGTCGATACTTTGGGTTTGCATGGTGATGTTGAGCCGTAAACTACCTTTGGGACGGACCAGTGTCTTTTTCTTGGTTACGTAACCTATCATGCTGAACGACACGGTCACGGTGTCGGCAGTGGAGAATTCCAGTTGGTAACGCCCTTGCAGGTCTGTGGTAGTACCTGCGGCCTGGCCGTCTACTTTTACTACGGCAAAAAGCACCGGGTTTTGTTCATCGTCGATGACCCTTCCCGACAGTTTTACTTTGTCTTGGGCGGCCACGCGCAAGGCCATAAGGGCCAGCAGGAAAAGGCAGGATATGGATTTGAAAAGTCTTGTCTTCACTTCGTTGTCTGTCTACTTACACTTTTTAAATAACGCAAAAATACGCTTTTTTGTATAAAGAACCGTCGATTTATTTGGTGAAACTGTCGATTCCGTCTGGATTTCTTTTCTCCGTAATAGGGAAATCATGTATCTTTGCGCAGTGACATGATAATAAATATAGGATAAGGAAATGGAAAAGTTTAGCGAGCTGATTCGCATCCGTCGTAGCATGCGGAAGTTTACGGAAGAAGAGTTGACCCAAGACGAGGTGGTGGCATTGTTGCGTGCGGCGTTGATATCCCCTTCTTCCAAGGGAGTGCGTCCTTGGGAGTTCGTGGTTGTGGACAATAAGGATTTGTTGCAGCAACTGGCGCATTGCAAGGAGCACGGAGCCGAGTTGATAGAAGGTGCTCCCTTGGCGGTGGTCATCTTGGCCGATCCGACGCAGAGCGACGTGTGGGTGGAAGACGCTTCGGTGGCTACGACCATGATGCTGTTGCAGGCTGAAGATTTGGGTCTGGGTGCTTGTTGGGTACAGATCCGGAACCGTACAATGGCGGATGGAAAACCTGCGGAGGAGATGGTGCGGGCCATTCTGCATGTCCCGGAGCATTTAAGGGTGCTTTCCATCGTGGCTGTGGGCCATAAGGGAATGGAACGCAAACCGTTTAATGAAGACCGGTTGCAGTGGGAAAAAGTGCATATCAATACCTTTGACGCGCCGGAAGAATGAAAATTGTCTGGATTGGTGCCGGAAATTTGGCTACGCGGTTGGGACTGGCTCTGCACGGTGCAGGCCATGAAACGTTGCAGGTCTTCAGCCGTACGATGGCTTCCGCTGAAGCTTTGGCCGTACGTTTGGGATGTCCGGCGACGGATGACCTTGATGCCGTGGTGCCGGGTGCGGATGTGTATATCTTCTCCGTGAAAGATGGAGTGTTAGAGGGCTTGGTGTCCCGTATCGCTCCCCGGATAGGAGATGCCTTGTGCCTGCATACGGCCGGGAGCATGCCGATGGATGTTTTCCGTGGACATGTCCGGCGTTATGGCGTGTTATATCCCATGCAGACGTTTTCTAAAGATTGCCCGGTGGATTTCAAGGAGATTCCGGTTTTTGTGGAAGCATCCGCCCCCGACTCGCTTGCACAGACGGAACAGTTGGCGCGTTCTGTTTCGGACAGGGTGGAGGAGATGAGTACGGAAAGACGCCGCTGTCTCCATTTGGCGGCAGTATTTGCTTGCAATTTTGTGAATCATTGTTACGCTTTGGCTGCGGACTTGTTGGGTCGGGACGACATACCGTTCGATGTAATGTGGCCTTTGATAGACGAGACGGCGCGGAAGGTACATCGTCTTCCGCCCGTGGAGGCGCAAACGGGGCCGGCCGTGCGCTATGACCGGAATGTGATAGAACGTCAATGTGCCATGCTCGATGGAGAGCCTGAATGGAAAGCAATCTATGAAATGATGAGCCGGAGCATCCATGCTCTGGCCTTGAGGAATGAAGCGGAAAGGAAGGAAATAAATGATTAATTACGAATTAAAAAAGATAAAGGCGTTGGTTTTCGACGTGGACGGCGTGCTGAGTGCCGAGACCATCACCTTGCATCCCGGAGGGGAGCCGATGCGTTCGGTCAATATCAAAGACGGGTATGCCTTGCAGTTGGCTGTCAAGTCGGGCTTGCATGTGGCCATTATCACCGGCGGGCGTACCGAATCGGTGCGTAAACGGTATGAGGGACTGGGCATTCCGGACGTGCATTTGGGATGTGCCGTGAAGATAAAGACGTACGAAGCCTTTTTGGAACGTTATGGATTGCGGGACGAGGAAGTGCTTTACATGGGTGATGATATCCCCGATTATGAAGTCATGCAGCGTTGCGGCTGTCCTTGTGCGCCGGCCGACGCAGCTCCGGAAATCAAGGCTTTGGCGGTTTATATCTCCCATTTGAAAGGAGGATATGGATGCGGGCGCGACGTGATAGAACAGGTATTGAAGGCGCAAGGATTATGGCTGAAGGATGAAAAGGCTTTTGGTTGGTAGTAAAACAATGGAGAATATGTTGGAGAACTTGAAGAAATACCGTCTGGTCTTGGCCAGCAATTCCCCGCGCCGTAAAGAGCTTTTGGCGGGGTTGGATGTGGATTATGAAGTGAGAGTGTTGCCAGGCATCGACGAGTCTTATCCGGATGGGTTGTCGGGGGAAGAAATCCCGCAGTACATTTCCCGCAAGAAAGCGGAAGCGTATGAAGCCATTATGCAGCCGGACGAGTTGATTATCACGGCTGACACGATAGTCTGGACGGACGGGAAGGTTTTGGGCAAGCCGAAAGACGAGGCCGAAGCCAAGGACATGTTGCGCCGCCTGTCTGGACGTACGCATCAGGTAATTACCGGGGTGACATTGGTAACAGTTGGTAAGAAAAAGACTTTTGCGACGGTCAGTGAAGTGACTTTCGACGAGTTGTCGGATGAAGAGATAGCGTATTATGTGGCGCACTACCGTCCGATGGATAAAGCCGGGGCATACGGCATTCAGGAGTGGATAGGCTATGTGGGAGTATCTTCCCTCAGCGGTTCTTATTTCAATGTCATGGGGCTGCCGGTGCAGCGTTTATATAAGGAATTAAAAACATTATAAAGATAAAGAGACGAATGGAAATGAAATCTTTGATGCGTCTGGCATGCTTGGGTGCGGTGGCCATGGCCTTTGTTGCTTGTGAAGAAGACAAGCATATCTGTACTTTACCATCATTTGCAGGTTTTAGAATCGACCGGATGGTTTGGAATGCAGGGGACTCGGTCACGATTACTGCAGTACAGCAAAGTTTGGGAGATTTGTTGTATAAAGCTGAATACCATTGGACTGTGGAATGTACGGATACGACTTTCACTAAAGATTATAATGTGGTGTATGACGCGGATAAATCCGACCCATACATCGGTATCCGGCTTCCGGACGATTTTCGCAGCAGGATGGCTAAAATAAATTTCAGCGTCCAGTATAGTTATTCGGCTACGGCTCCGCAGTCGGCACCGAGTGGCTCAAATAGCGGACAATCAGGCATTTACGGTAGTATTACGACTACGGCTGCCAGTCAACTTTATGGTACGGGGCGTGGCTCATACACTCTTTCTTGGTGACAGCCCGGTGGAAAGGATTTGATTTTAGATAGCGATGGAAAGGATTTTATTCGTTTGCCTCGGAAATATCTGCCGGTCTCCGGCTGCCGAAGAAGTCATGCGGAGGCTGGTGGATGGTGCCGGTTTGGAGCATGAGTTCTTCTTGGATTCCGCCGGTTTGATAGACTATCATGAAGGGGAACCCGCCGATGCCCGTATGCGGGCACACGCTGCGCGCCGAGGGTATCATATCACCCATCTCTCGCGCCCGGTGCGGTATGATGATTTCTTTGATTTCGATTGGATTGTAGGAATGGACGACCGTAACATCAGTAAGTTGAAGTCTTTGGCACCCGGATTGGAAGAAGAAAGGAAAGTCGTGCGCATGACGGACTATTGTCGGCTGAAAGTAGTAGACCATGTGCCCGACCCTTACTATGGAGGCGACAGCGGATTCGAGAATGTGCTCGACATACTGGAAGATGCCTGTGCCGGTTTGTTGGATACGTTGCGTGGTGCCCGTTAGCGGGTATGCAACGTGTCCCACATCCGTTTGTAATCTTCGGCCAGTCCTCCTTCTCCTGTTTCTTTGTATAGGGAAGGTAGGTCATGGCCGGTTTTTTTCATAACCTCTACCACTTTGTCGAACGATACTTGGTGTGCCCCGTCAGTCAGCATGGCATACGAATTGGCATCCATGGCACGGGCGGCAGCGTAAGCATTGCGTTCGATGCAGGGGATTTGCACCAAACCGCAAACGGGGTCGCAGGTCAGTCCCAAATGGTGTTCCAATCCCATTTCGGCTGCATATTCGATTTGTGCCGGTGTGCCTCCGAACAACTGGGCTGCGGCCGCAGCCGCCATGGCACAAGCTACGCCCACTTCGCCCTGACATCCTACTTCGGCACCCGATATGGAAGCATTGTTTTTTACGATGTTGCCAAACAGGCCGGCCGTGGCCAAAGCCTTGAGGATACGTTGGTCGCTGATGTGCCGAGATACGGAGAGGTGGTATAACACAGACGGCAGCACTCCGCACGAGCCGCAGGTGGGGGCTGTGACTATTTTTCCGCCTCCGGCATTCTCTTCGCTCACGGCAAGGGCGTATGCGAAAAGCAGTCCGCGGGTACGCATGGAATGTTGGTAGCCGTCGGCACGGACATAATAAGACGTAGCCTTCCTTCTCAATCCCAATGGGCCGGGCAACACGCCTTCGTGTTCCAGTCCGTTCCGTACGGCCTGTTGCATGGTGTTCCACACTTCTTCCAGATAATCCCAGATGTCTTTTCCCTCGCATTCCTCCACGTATTCCCAATAACTTTTTCCGCTGTGCATGCACCAGGCCAGGATTTCTGTGGCAGAGTTCATCGGGTATATTTCTTCAAACGTCAGGTTTTGTTTTCCCTCTTCACCCAGTGCTCCTCCACCGATGCTGAACACGGTCCAATCTTCCGTGATGTGCCCTTCTGGGTCGAATCCTTGGAACTTCATACCGTTCGGATGGTAGGGAAGGAAAGTTTTCGGCTTCCAGGTGATAGTAGTCCGTGGTTCGTCCAATACGTCGAGAATCGCTTTGTCCGTCATGTGTCCTTTTCCCGTAGCGGCCAGACTGCCGTAAAGGGTTACTTCGAAACGTATGGCCTTCGAGTTACGTTCCAAAAAGAGGGTGGCGGCTTTGCGCGGAGCCATGGTATGACTGCTCGACGGTCCGTAGCCGATACGGTATAGTTCTTTCAGAGTTATCATTGTAAGCGTTGTTTTTGTCTGCAAAGGTAGGGGAAAATCCCATATATTTATTACTTTTGCCTGTATTTTAAAATGAAATGGATATGTTGACAGCTACGCGTAGGGAATGGAACGAATTATATGTGTTTTTCAACTTGTTGGCTCAGGGGGAGGTAGTCTTGGGTAACGAGGAGGGGCTACCTTCCGGTCGTGTGTTGCCTATTTTTCGGGTGACGCGGCAGGAGCATGACGGAGAGCGTCGTTATACGATGGAAGAGACCGACATCCATGTAGAAGGGGAACAGATGGACGAACGTTTTCCGCGTGAAGACTTCGGCACAGTGGCATCCATGATTCTCGATGCGCTGAAACGGGATCGGAACGAAGAGGTGGAGGCACCCGAAGGGGTAGAAGGTTTCCTCGACGCACTGAAGATTTATGATATGGAAGCCCGGACAGACGACCGTACCGATTTCTACATTACTTTTCATGATGACAGTTTCCCGCCCGTGGGATTCCGCATCTATTCCCGTCTTTGCGCCATGATGCCCTTGTTGGACGGTGGGCGGACGGCCAATCTGAAATTCGAGCAGGGAGGCATTCGTTTTTCCCAACCGGCGGTCAACAAAATCAATTATACGGAAGACCCGGACAATCCGAACGAGGTGGCGCGCCGTATGCTTTACATCGAGAGCATGGGCGGTGTGTTGAAATATAATGACGTGGCCGATAAAGTGTTCCGCAGTAACCTTTGCTTGATAGACCTCAACTTCTCCCGTGTGTTGGCCGAGATGGTGCGTTTGATGCATTTGGACAACATAAGCCGGGTGGACGAACTGACGGCACTTATAGAAGACCGGAACCCGCTGAAAATAAAGGAGGAATTGATCCGCAAGCACGGGTATTATCGTCATAAGATGAAAGAGTTCCTTTTGGCCGTGGCTTTGGGCTTGCGTCCGGCCAAGCAGTATGACGGTACGGATTCGGCTGTGGCGGGATTCGTGATGGTGGATGCGGAGGGACGTATGGTGGCCTATCGTAAGACGGAGCGTCAGGTCTTTGCCGATTTCCTGTTCACGCATACCCGTTTGGAGAAAGGGCATCCGGAAAAGGACAAGTACGGTTATTTGGAGCGTGAAAACCGAGCCTACTATTTGAAGTTGAACTTAAAGATAGGTTTTGTGAAGAAATGAAGATCAATCATGTGGCTATGTATGTGAGGGATTTGGAGGCGGTAAAGGATTTCTTTGTGCGTTTTTTCGATGCCGTTTCTAATGAAATGTACCATAATCCTCGGACTGGCTTGAAGAGTTATTTCCTTTCTTTCGAGGATGGAGCCAAATTGGAAATCATGTCTCGTCCGGATATGACGGAGGGGACAAAAGAACTTTGCCAGATTGGATATATCCATTTGGCATTCAGTGTAGGGAGTAAGGCACAAGTGGATAGGTTGACTTCCTCTCTGCAGGTTCAAGGATATGCCGTGTTAAGTGGGCCGCGTTTTACAGGCGATGGTTTTTATGAGAGTTGCGTGTTAGGACCGGAAGGTAATCAGATAGAGATTACGGAGTGATGCGATGTTCTCCGGATACCTTTTTAAAGGTCAGAATTCCCAATGAGTTCGAGAATCTGTATAGCCTTTCCTTGGTTTTTGCAAAAACTCTGGGGTGGGAGTTGCGCCTAACTTCCATGCCTTCCATTGGGCTTTGTTCCTTTTTTAGTCCTTGAAATCGTTTTTGAAGTGAGTGACATTCTCTAATTTTTGGGGAATGCCGGACAAATCGTACTGGTCAATCTTCCGTCCTCCGATATGCAGTTGCTTTATCGTCAGTTCTTCGATGTCAGAGAAGATGGCAGAGGGTTCCGTTATGGGTTTTGCGAAATAAAGATTCTGCAGCACCACTTTACGTATTGATGTGTGGTTGTCTTTAGAGGCCGGGATTAAAGCCCATGCCTTTGAAGCCGTCCAGAAAGAGCAGTTCTTGATTACCAGTTCGCCTTTCGCCGGCAAATCGGTTTTGTCGTAGAATTGGATTCTGATGTTTCCGCCCGCTTTTCTTCCTGCGATGGAATGGAAATTATCAAAGTAATAACCTTTTATGTTTTTTTCGCTTGAATTGTCCTGAGGTTTGCCAACCAGGACGTTTCCTCCGATACGTATGCAATGGGCTGTGCGTGTCCATCCGATGGCATTGTGGACACGGATATTTTCCGATCCGCCGTCGCGGCTCCATTTCATCCGGTCTTTGTTGTAAACACCTGCTGCAGCAAACGTGTGGCGTATTTCTGCCGGATTCTCGTTTGTGTTCACGAGATTGACGGAAGGGGTTTCCCGATAGGTACGTATTGGGAATTCGTTCGAGGGGTTATAATGGCCGGTTGCGAATGTATCGTCATTTCCCAACGTAATGGAACCGTTGACCGTGATGTTCTTTCCGCTTGACAGGTTGAGTCCGTCTATCCACCCGTGGTTATAAGGCGACAATCCTTTGATGTTGTTCAGCTCGATGTCCGTGGCATCATGTGTTTCCCAATTCCATTGTTGGCTGTCACGTATATATGTATCATTAAATGTGATATGGTTTGATTTCTTTATGACTGCACCTCCTTGGTGGGGAGTGTTCCGTGCATCTTTCCTGTCCATGGCGAAAGTAAAGCAGCCTTGCCCGTCGTGCATGCCACGGCCGGAAATGGTCACATAAGAGGAATTGGCGATGTAAATGGCAGGCTCATTAGATTCCCGGCATTCTTTCAAACGGTTGATCATAAGCGCATTTTCATCAGTGTAAACGAAAAGGGGTTTTCCTCCGTTTTTACGGTCGCCGTTCCAGTTGATGATGCGCAGTCCTGACCATAGGTAAGTTCCGGCCGGAATGTATAGCGTGTTGAGTTCCGGTGTGTTCTTGATTACTTCCAATGCCGTTTGCAGGGCATCCGAAACGTCATTCCGGCTTCTTTTTCTCATATTCGGAAACGCGACAATCCGGTCTGTATAGGGGACGAACACCCCCTTTTCGTAATTCCACGTGAACATTCTCCCGTCATTCAGGCTGGCATCCGTGACGCTTCCCGCAGGCCGGCATACTTGTCCGGATGTCTCCGTAATAGGGTTTTCCTTTAAATAGTTCTCTGCGAACTTCTTAAAATCAAGAACGTTGGGTGCTGTCGGCAAAGGGTGTTCGGTCAAGTCTTCCAAAGGATCGTTTATCAACGTAAGTTGCGGATTGGAAGTAGAAGCGTCCTGTGGGTCATTACCGTTGATGATGACTATGGCGTAGGGTAGTTCTTTGGCCATTTCGAATGTGACACTCCTTTTGTCAGGGCTGATTTTCAGCTTTTCTTGCGGGTAGAAGCGTACGGGGTGGATGGTTACGCTGTTGATTTCATTGTCTCCTTTCACATTGACTTCGATTTCGGGAGTCTGGCTGTTTGAGGCGAAACGGGCGACATCCATGTTGTGTCCTTGATTGCCAAAACCAGTATTGTCATAGCGGATTGCAGCAACTTTGATATCTGCCACTTTTACATTAAAGCGTGCAGATGCTACATCGTTTCTTACATGCGAAGGATAAGCTTCCCCGCCAGGGCCTGTTTCTGGAATGAGAAACGGTGCGTATGGGTGAACCGTTATGTTTTTGGGCTTTGCACAGATGGTTTGCCCTGTGAGTATGAATACAAACATCATCCACATGATGCTTACCGTTTTCTTTCTAATCATGACTTTCTTCATATTTTTAAATATCTGTTATTCACTGACTCTTTCATGTTTCCGCTGCAAAGGTATGGACTTATTTTGGAAGTGTATGGGACATTTTTTTCCAAATGATGGGACAAATCAACGTGAGTATGTATTATCTGTTTCCGATTTCCACACAACGGGTTTGCCGTCGGTTATAACGCCTTCGGCCTCCACGGCTATCACCGTCTTTTTACTATTATTATATAGTCGGATG